>Ga0116121_1000024_pt1 | contig 73138 bp, 65 predicted proteins | sample June2015DPH_13_1_FD_89725 | JGI IMG/M metagenome (GOLD analysis project Ga0116121, IMG submission 89725) | Peatland microbial communities from SPRUCE experiment site at the Marcell Experimental Forest, Minnesota, USA - June2015DPH_13_10 | ecosystem: Environmental > Terrestrial > Soil > Wetlands...
AACCCACGCGAACCCACGCGAACCTACGCGAACTTTCACGAACCCGGCGTGCGAACCTACGCGAACCTACGCGAACCCACGCGAACCTACGCGAACCTCCCGCGTTTGGACGTTTTTGAAAGTCGTGAAACAACTGACAAGTTCCCCGGAGGCGACCTGTGACCAACACAAACCCGATGAATTTCCGGATCGTTCGACAACTGCTCGCCTTGAAAGCGTTCAAACTCGCCGATGCTTCTGGATTGAATCGCTCGCGACTGTTCGTCCTGGAGAGCGGCATTCGCGATCCGACCAGGAACGAGGACCTGACACTCCGCGCCCTTTTGCTCAAGGTCGCTTTACGTCGCCGGATAGAGATCGAGACGGCGATTATGTGGCTCCAGTCGCGCGAGCCGCAAACCTGGGAATCGGATCCGCGGAAGGCGCTGTTTGAACCTCTGCCTGAGGGACGGGAGGCGTCCGCGGAGTCGTCTTCCCCATGAAAAAGCCTCCCGCGCGGCGAGAGGCTTTTTTGACCTTTCAGGATGGTCAGCAACGACAAGCAACCCCCCGAGGAGAGGATCACTGATGAAACATAGCACAGACTCCCGATCGCCTTCGACTAATTCGGCTCCCGACTCCAGCTCCACACAGCGCGAGCGGATTTTTAATCTTCTGATTTGCGCGCAGGGCGATTGGGTCCCGCTCCTGGAGATCGCGGCGTGTGCTGCTCAGTACAACGCGCGAATCTTCGAGCTCCGTCGCTTTGGCTTTCTGATCCAGAATCGCACGAAGGAAATCGACGGAGCCCGGCACTCATGGTTCCGGCTCGTTTCCTCTCCTGCCCGGGCTCACTCCGCGACACCTCCGGCCGCTCAGCGCGTCGTCTCCATCAATTCTCAAACGAAACCCGCCGGCGACGTGACGTCGCTCCCCCAACAAGAGACGCTTCCACTTTTCCGCACAGGAGATCGATGATGCCCAAGAAAGATTTCAACGCGCCAGTCGAGCGCAGAGTTCTCGCGACGGCATTTATCCACCCGGAAATGTTCGAAGAGTTTCGTTCCGTGAGCACATGGTTCGACGATCGTCGTCACAAGATCATCTGGAACGCGATGCACGTCGCGAGGAACACTCGCGGGGTCATCGACATGATTTCCGTTTCCGAGGAGCTCGAACATCGCGGTTACCTGGATGACGTCAGCGGCGTCGCGCACCTTTCCGGACTGCTCGATTCACTCTTTCCCAACGAAAGCCCGCTCGCCGTCGTCGCGGAGTGGAGAAACCGGCGATCACAACCCTCGCAAGGAAATCATTCATGAGAAATCTCCCGTGGTTCCCGTTCTATTTGAACGATTGGGAAACCGATGCAAAGGTTCGGCTGATGGGTCCAGTCGCCCGCTCGTTTTTCCTCGTGTTGCTGATGTACCAGTGGCGCGAAGGCGCGATCCCGGCGGATCGGAAAGTCCTCCGCCTGCTGCTGCTCATGCCGAGCGACCCGACAAAGCCTCGCGAAGCGGCTGGATCTCGACTCGAAGACTTCATCGACTACGACGCCGTTCTCGATCAGATCCTCCAGTGCTTCACTCCCACCGATAAAGGCGGGCTCGTGAACGGCCGTTTGGAAACCATTCGAGCCGGAACCGATCAAAAGCGAGTTAAGTCTGCGGTCGGAGGTCAACGCGGAGGTCGCGTGAGGAGCGATGCAAAAACCAAAGCCGTGCGCGCGAATGGTGCGAAAGGCGGACGTCCGGCACAAGAGAGCTTAGGTTTTGATTCTCCGCAAGTTGCAGAAAACACGGAAGAAAAAAACCAAAAGTACGCGCGCGCGCGTCAGAGTCAGAGTCAGAGTCAAAATCAGAATCACAAGGAACCGGAGATCGCTTCGCTCTCTCCGGTTTTCGTCGAGCCCGCCGATGTTCCAAAAGCTCCAGCAGCCGAAAAAGCAAAAACAGCGAGCGAGCTCAACCCCTTACCCGTTGGCGAGTGCGACGACGGAACGATTCGGATTGATGAGTGGGTTAAGAGAATCGGGCCTGAACATCCGAAGCTCGCGCATCTCAAGGGCGCAGATCTCCCCTACGACGTGCAACGTGCGATCGCGGAAGCGATTCATCGAGACGGACCCGAGACTGTCCTGCGTGGAACCCTGAATCTACGCGACGCCGTGGCTCGTTGGCCACCTGGAGAGCAGCGGTTCGCTCCGAATGCCGTTAAGTTTTTCGCAACGAGCGAATACCGGAAGAAATCAGCGGTCTGGGACCGAACTTCGAGGAGCAAATCCGATGACGCAACCGAGCAGTTCCACAACTATTTCGACGGAGAGGACGCCATCGTCCGATCGCGTATTACAAGTGCTTAGCATGCTCAAAACGTTCTACGGCGCGATGGGGAATCAGCCGGACCTGCAAGGGGCCGTCGCGCTGATCGCTGAGACTTTAGCCTCGCGAGCGGATCCTCCGGCCATCAACGCAGCGTTGAATCGCTGCATGGTCGAGTGTCGGTTTCCCGTCCGGCTCCCGGACATCCTCGCGCGGATTCCGGGAACCGAAGCGGCCGACGTCGACGCCGAGAAGCGGTGCGCCTGGGAAGTTGTCGAAAAGTTCGTCGACAAGTGGCTCCGCTGGAATGACGATCGGACGTCCGCCTACATCGAGAAAGGCGCGCCGCCGATTTCGAAACGAGTGATCGATTGCGTCCGTCGCTCCGGAGGGTGGAGCTTGTATCTCCGGATGACGGACACGGATTTTCCTTTCGCACAAAAGCGGTTTTTCGAGGAGTGGGAAGCCTGGACGGAGGTCGATCAAATCTCGCGGGATCCGTCGAGAGCTCTCGTCTTTCCCGAGCTGAAACAACTCGCGGAGGCGCGGACGATGGATCGGCTCGAACGCGGGCGAGATCGGGATCGGGATCCGGCTCCAACCCCGGCCGCGCCGATCTCCCCGCAAAAGGCGCGAATCTTTCGCGCGATCGAGAACGCGCGAAACCGTCGCGAGATCTGAAACGAGTTCCCGGCGTTGTTCGTACTCCGGCAACGTCGGGTCGCGGCAAGGGCGTTCCCCATAACCCGTGGGTGGGGAAGCGACCGGCCGAGGGGGAGCGGAGTGAGCTCCCGCCCCCCCCAAAAATTCTTATAGCGGCGGACTATCAGAAACCGCGCCAGATAAGGGATCTGGCCCGTTTACGCCACTGACAAAGTGACCTCGATCGACTAACATGACCGCGCGGCAAGCACAATTCGACGGCGATCTGAGTTTGCGAGAACGCCTCCTCTCCGCGGAAGAGCTGGCGCAAAATCTCGGGCTCAAGCCCGCGACTCTCGCGGACTGGAGATCGCAAGGCAAGGGTCCAGCGTATTTCAAGACGGGGCGAGTGATCTGGTATCCGAAGGATCGGGTCGGAGCGTGGATCGAGTCACAGATGCGGGAAGGGAGCACGAGCGATGGCACTGCGAAACCGGAGCGGAACGTGGCACTACCACTTCAAGTTCGACGGCCGGCGGTACACCAAAACAACCGGCTTGGCCGCCACAAAACGAAACGAGACGGAGGCACGCGACAAAGAGGCGGAACATCGTCGAGCGTTGAGAGAGGGCCGAAGTCAACCCCGAAAGATCCTGACACGCGAGTTCAGTGACGCGGCGAAAGCATTTCTCGATTGGGCGGAAACGCAGTATCGCGCACACCCGAACAGCTACCGGCGGATCGCCACGAGTTTCGCGAGTGCGAAGGAATTTTTCGGACGCGAGGCAGTGAGTCTCATCGACGAATCGCGCGTCGAGTGCTACATGACCTGGCGCGTGAAAGAGCACGAGGTTCGCGACGTCACGCTGCGTCACGATCTGCACGCGCTATCGAAATTCTTCGGCCATGCGATCAAGCAGCACTGGGCTCGGGAAAATCCGATTCGCAACGTGGAGATCCCGTCAGACGAAGATGCGGTTCGGATCCACGTTCTGACGGCGATCGAGGAACAACAATATTTCGCCCGCGCTGCGAAACATCGAGACCTGCACGATCTCGGGCGCCTGATCCTGAATCAAGGGCCGCGCCCCGACGAGGTTGTCTCGCTCGCGAAGGCGGACGTCGACCTGGAGCATCGGAAGATGCACATCCGAAAAGGAAAATCTCGAGCCGCGCGAAGAAAACTCGATCTCACGGCCGAGAGCTGCCGGATCCTGGCCGCGCGGATGTCAGGCGAGTCGCCTTGGATCTTCCCGTCCAGTCGGAATCCCGGCCGGCACGTCTCCAGGGTAAACAACGCGCATGATCGTCTCTGCGAGAAGGCGCGACAGAGCGGGGTCGAGTTGAATTTTGTTCTCTACGACTTCCGCCACACCTTTGCGACCCGCATGGCCGAAGAAGGGATCGACCTCGCGACGCTCGCGAAAATCCTCGGTCACAACTCGATCCGCATCGTGGAGCGTTACGTTCATCCCACGGCTGAGCACACGAAGAGTGCTATGCTCCGATTTGAGGCGGCTCAGATGGCGCGGGCCGAAGCAGAGCAGCTCGGGAGGCTGAATTGAACGGGATATTTTTTGACGTACTTTTTGACGTACCCCCCGGCCCAAATCAGCCCGATTTTGCCCCATCGAGGCCGAACGAGGCCGAAGCGCGGAAGTGAACGGAGAACAGTGAAATCAAGCAATTGCAGGAAAAGATTGGAGGCGCGGGTCGGAATCGAACCGACGCATAAAGGTTTTGCAGACCTCTCCCTTACCACTTGGGTACCGCGCCCCTGTTGAATACGTTAGCGTTCCGGATGAAAAAAGTCCATCGACCGGGAGGGTGTGACTAAAAATGTCTGGAGCGGGAGACGGGGGTCGAACCCGCGACATCGACCTTGGCAAGGTCGCGCTCTACCACTGAGCTACTCCCGCTCGACGCCCTTGATTATAAACAAGCGGCAAGTCTGCGGCAATCACCGTCACCGGTCCATCACAGCGGCTTCGACATCACGATGCAGTGGCATTGCACGTCACCCTTCAACGGACGCGTCGGGTGAAACTCCTCGATGTCAATTTCGGAATATCCCAGCCTTCCATAAAGCGGCAGCAGTTCGGGCCGCAAGTTCAGCACGCTGATGTCCATATGCTTGCACCCATGGTTACGGCCGAAATTTTCTGCCGCCGTGGTCATCAATCTCCCCAGTCCTTGGTGTTGTTGCGTAGGATCGACCGCCAGCATGCCAAAATATGCCCGTTCGCCTCGCAGCTCCACGTAAACGCAAGCTACGGCTTTGCCCTCACGTTCTGCGACCAGAACATCGCCCTTGCGCATGGTCCCCGACAGGTGCTCCGCATCCGTCCGCGTGCCATCGATGAACGTCTCGATGGCGAACGCCCGGTTGATGAGAGAGACCAAAACCGGAAGGTCCTCGGCGTTTGCAGCCCGGATAGTAACTTGATCGATCCAACGCACCATGGTGGCCAATTTACGCATTGCCGCACAGAGCAAGGCTCATCGAAAGAATTCGATGCGAGTTTAGTGAGGCGCCCACTGCGGATCTTCTTCCGGCCGCACGATGTGGCCGTCTCGCATGTGGATGATGCGGTCCCCGAACTTGGCGGCTTCTGGATTATGCGTGATCATGAGCACGGTCTGGCCTAGCTCCTGGTTCGATTGCCGCAACATTTTCAGCACGATATTCGAGTTTTCGGTGTCCAGATTACCCGTCGGTTCGTCTGCCAGAACTATGGCGGGCTTGTTGATGAGGGCCCGGGCCAGGGCCACGCGTTGTTGCTCACCGCCGGATAGTTCGGAAGGGCGATGGTTCAGGCGCTTGCTAAGGCCCAACAAATCGCAGATGCGCGCGAAGAATGTGGGATCGCGATCGGCATTACCGGAGATTTCCTGCGCAATGGCGATGTTCGAACAGGCGTCCAGCGTGGGCAGCAAGTTGAACTTCTGGAATACGAAGCCGATTTTGCGCTTGCGCTTGCGAGTTCGCTCGGCATCGGAAAGCGTCGCGAAGTCGTCGCCATCCATGATCACTTTGCCGGAATCGGCTCGGGTCAGGCCGCCGAGCAAATAGAACAAGGTGGATTTGCCGCTGCCGGAAGGACCAACGACGGTGACGAACTCCCCTTGTTGTACGCTGAAAGAGACGCCACGCAGCGCCGGCACGTCGATCTTACCCACGCGATAAGTTTTGTGTAAATCAATGGCTTCAATGAATGCGCCCATGCCAACCATGATCTTACACGACATGATCTTACGCGACGGGATGCGAAGATCAGGCAGAGCGGGCCACCCGAGCGCTTAGAGCTCAGGCCACTCCGACGTGTCGCGCCAGCGGCGCGGACCGCTGCTGCATTCGCTTGGGTCCGCGCCTGCGCACCAGAAGCAAACGAATCCGCTCCAGCAGGTCGGCTGGGGCATACATTCCTCGGGCCAGGAACACATCGGCTTGAGAGTCGTGATCGTAGACTCGGACTTTGCTCGAAATGAGGATGGCCGGGACGTGGGGCGATAAAGTTTTTACCGCCGCAATCAACTGCGGGCCGTCCATCCCAGGCATCGCCATGTCGGTCACGACAAGATCGATGCCTCCCTGCTTAAAACGTTCGAGAGCCTCTTCGCCGCGCGAATAACTGGCCACCCGGTAGCCGCGGGTCTCGAGCATGATTTTTCGGTAGGAAAGCGACTGCTCGTTATCGTCAACACAGAGGATCGTGCGCTTAGGTTTCATTCACCGCCTGTAACCGAAAGTCGCCGGTTGCGAAACCGGAGCTCCGGAATTTTCTCAGTTCATGAAGGATATGAAGAGCCAGATGATGCTAACGACAAAGGTGAGCACTGTAAAGTACCGCCGAAGCAAATGGCAGGGAGTGGCTATTGATATTTTGCAAGGCTGTGAAGAGCATGATTTTGCAACGCTTGCGTGCGGCCGTCTAGAGGAAGACTTCGCCGCGCATTACTTCAACCGAAGATCCTCCGACGCGAACGTTTACTACGCGGTTATCGATGCGAGAGGCACGAACAAAAATCCGGCTGGGCCGCTTCATCTCCACGCCTTGTTCAATCAAGACGCGTTCATCGCTTTTGGCTATCCCGTGACCGACCATCCAGGCTGCGGCACAACCGGCAGCGGAGCCGGTCGCAGGATCTTCGCCGTTGTAAAAGAGCATGCGGGCGTGAAGCCGGGCTTCGCGATCAAGAGTTTCGCGGCAGACGAAATAAAAAAATTTGCCCGCAGTCTTAGCCAGATATTCGGCCGCACGGCCGAGATCGATCCGCAGATTCTCGATGACCGCGTGTGATTTCAGCGGCGTCACGATGTAGGGAAGTCCGGTCGATACGGTTTCGATGGGCAGGGAATCATCGAAATCCTGCACGCGCAATCCAGTCGCGCGGGCTACCATTTCGCGATCATGCTGCATCCCGAAGGTGGGATCGATCTGCGTCATCTCGCCGAACGGAGGCTGACCGTCCTTGTCTTCGAAATGTACCGGCACTCTCCCAACATTCAAAGCCAGCACAATTTCTTCCGCGCCGCTCTGGCCGCGCAGCGCAAATGCTGTGCCCAGCGTGGGATGACCGGCGAAGGGCAGCTCTTCCTGCACCGTGAAGATACGTACGCGAATACCCTCTTTCCGCTCGGTGGCAGCGTCGCGGCGCAAGATGAATGTGGTCTCAGAGAGATTCATCTCCTGGGCAATCGACTGCATCTCGCGATCCGTCAGTCCGCCTGCGTCGAAGAAGACGGCAAGCGAATTACCCTCCAGCGGACGCGACGAGAAAACATCCCATTGCGCCATCGACAGTCGTCTTGAAGATTGGATCATCGACTCTGCTCGAGGAGAAAAGTTCACGAAAAGCTGCAAGAACACAGATGCAGACGGCCTCTGTACGATGCATTAAAAGCGCGCCGGCAATGGCTGATTCAACCTCTCGCGGTTGACACCGTTCGTGCGGGCTTCTATCCTAGCTGGGTGTTTTGCCCTTCCACCCTCGGTACCACATGTTGTTGCATGTGTACGCCATCGTGTGGGTAGGGAGCTCAGTGGATTTCTTCCAACCCACCCGACGAAGCGGGTGGGTTTCGTTTTTCTTCCAATCTGTCATACGAATGCGACGATGTGCAGGCAATCTTAAGATCTCAACGATTCAATTCACGAGGAGAGAAAGATGAGTACTGAAACCGTAGCCGAGACCACCAACAGAATTCCCCGGATCAACGATATTGCGCCGAATTTTACGGCGGAGACCACGCAAGGCACGATCAACTTTCACGAATGGGTTGGCGATGGATGGGCGATTCTATTTTCCCACCCCAAAGACTTCACGCCGGTCTGCACCACCGAGCTCGGCTATATGGCGCGGTTGCAGCCCGAATTCGCCAAGCGCAACACCAAGATCATAGGACTCAGCGTCGATCCCGTGACCAGTCACGGTAAGTGGGCAGCCGACATCGAGGAGACGCAGGGCGCCAAAGTGACATACCCAATGATTGGCGACCCCGAGCTGAAAATCGCGAAGCTCTACGGCATGTTGCCCGCCGAAAGCGGGAACACATCGGAAGGGCGCACCGCGGCGGACAACGCTACCGTGCGCACCGTATTTGTGGTCGGCCCCGACAAGAAAATTAAGCTGCAACTCAGCTATCCCATGAGCACGGGCCGAAACTTCGACGAAATCCTCCGCGTCATCGATTCCATGCAGCTCACGGCGAAACATAGGGTTGCCACTCCGGTGAACTGGAAGGTGGGCGACGACGTCATCATCCTGCCGTCGGTTTCGAACGAGGAAGCGCAACAGAAGTATCCTGGCGGCTGGAAATCGCCTAAGCCGTATCTGAGGATCGTGCCCCAGCCGAGGTAGGGTGGCGAGAATCTGTAGCGTTATTGATGGAAGCGCATGCGGTCCGGTGATCGTCCCGGTCTTCAAAACCGGCGGGCGGCGGGTGACCCCGTCACCGGTGGGTTCGACCCCCACTCGCTTCCGCCACATCAAGTTCTTGGCAGACCGTGACAGGGCAGCAGACTTACTATCCATTTGCGGATGTGGTTGACTAAGCTGGTTGCGGGCGAAGGAAAAAATCATGAAGATCGCGAAGGACGTCATCGAACTGATTGGCCACACGCCACTCGTGAGGCTCAACAAAGTTACAGAAGGCTGTGTGGCTGAAGTGGTGGCCAAGCTCGAAAGTCAGAATCCTGTGGGCAGCGTGAAGGACCGCATCGGCGCCAGCATGATCAGCGATGCGGAGCGCGCCGGCAAAATTCAGCCGGGCAAGACGGTACTGATCGAGCCTACCAGTGGCAATACTGGAATTGGCCTGGCTTTCGTGGCAGCGGTGAAGGGCTACAAACTGATCCTGACCATGCCCGAAACGATGAGCCTGGAGCGCCGCGTTCTGCTGCTGGCGTTTGGAGCGGAACTTGTCCTTACGCCCGGCCCTCGAGGGATGAAAGGGGCGATCCTTAAAGCCGAGGAGCTCCTGGCAAAAACTCCGAACAGTTATATGCTGCAGCAGTTCGATAACGCGGCCAATCCCAAGATTCACTTCGAGACCACGGGGCCCGAAATTTGGAATGACACGGACGGCCGCGTCGATTTTCTGGTCTCTGGCATTGGTACCGGCGGGACGATCACCGGCGTCTGCGAATATATCAAGCCGAAGAAGGCCTCCTTCAAGGCCGTTGCGGTGGAACCCGCGGAGAGTCCGGTACTTTCCGGCGGCAAGCCAGGGCCGCACAAGATTCAGGGAATCGGCGCCGGTTTCGTCCCCCGAATTCTGCGCGCCGATTTCCTTGATGAAATTATTCAGGTCAGTAACGACGAAGCCATTCGCATGGCGCGCCGGCTCCCCCTGGAAGAAGGCCTCTTTGTCGGGATTTCTTCGGGAGCGGCGGTGACGGCCGCCCTGCAGGTGGCGCGCCGTCCGGAGAATGCGGGGAAGCTGATCGTCGTGGTGCTGCCTTCCTTCGGAGAACGTTACCTGACCACCGTTCTGTTCGAAGAGCTTCGCACCCGGGCGCAGCAGATTCCTACATCTGCTCTTCCCGACTAATACCTGGCCTTTGGCGGATATCGCGCACGCAGCGAACTCCCTTTCCTGCGTGGGCTTGAATTCGAGTGGAAATGTCTGTGGAAAATTCTTTCCCGGTGTCAAATTTTCGAACGCTCCATCAAAAAGCTGGGTGTATGATGATTTTCCAACCAGCCGATTAGGGTTCCAAGTGCACACGGGCGCTGGCAATCCGGTCGTTGACCATGCCGTTGTTAACCGTGCCCTCAACGCATTCCTATCCGGGATGAGTCCCCAACCTGCGCTTTAGATTGCGAGTGCGTGTTTCGCCCCAATTCCTGGTGGACACCTTGGGTGAGCGAAGGATTTAGCTCGTCTCCGCTCGTACATGACCCGTTCGTAATGCTCTCCCAGCGCAGTTCTATCGATAGCATGGAGGCTGCAGCACTCCGTCATTCGACGGCTTGTGCGAAAGGCTTTGTCATGGGTACAAGATATAGAATCTCCGCGCTTTTCCTGGCGGCGCTTTCACTCGTTGTCGCTACCGCCTACGCGCAGGACTCGCCTTCGCCTTCCCTGGGCGACTTGGCACGCCAGCAGCGCCAGCAAAAGGAGCCATCAAAAACAACTTCCAGCAAGGATGCCAAGCCCTCCAAGGTCATCACCAACGAGGAACTTCCCGGGCACTCAGCCATGGCTGCAGGGTCGGTGGTGAGCGCTGAGGTGACGCCGCAGCCTGCTTCTTCAGAGGGTCCGAAACAGCCCGCCGAACAATGGAAATCCCAGATTCTGGCGCAGAAGAACCAAATTGCCACGATGCAGAGTCAAGTTGAAGATCTCAACGAATCCATCCGTTTTGCTCCCGCCAATTGCGTGGCGAACTGTGTGGCATGGAACGAGCACCAGAAAGGGAAGCAGCAGCAGGTCGAACGGATGCAGGCTCAACTGGAAGACATGAAAAAGCATTTGGACGAAATGCAGGAATCTGCTCGCAAACAAGGCTATGGCAGTTCGGTTTACGACCCGTAGATTTTTTCGCCTTCCTTCAAAGCTGCCGTCCGTGCGAAATTGGTTGTATGACATTAGTTGTCCGCCCCTCACGTATCCATGCAGCGGGAGTCTTTACCAGCGCGCCCATCCGCAAAGGTGCTCGGGTCGTCGAATATTCGGGTCCCCGCCTCAGTCCCGAGGAGGCCAACCGTCTGTATGACGGTGCATCGCGCACCTACCTTTACGGACTGGAAGACGGCAAGACCGTGATCGATGGCGAGGGCCTGGGCGCCTACCTGAATCATTCGTGCGATCCCAACTGCGAAGTGGATGAAATCAAGAACCGCGTGTGGCTGCTCGCCCTGCGAAATATTGCGGCCGGTGAAGAATTGGTTTGGGACTACAACCTCTATGACGACGAAGACCCCGCACCTTGCCACTGCGGCTCGCCTAAATGCCGCGGGACGATGTATTCGCGGGAATGGATGGCCAAATTGAGGCGAAAGGCGCGAACGAAGGCTAAAAGAAGAGCCGCCGCGCGAGAAGCGAAGAAGGAGCAAGCGCAGAGTTTCGCACGAGAGCTAAATCACCGAACCATTGTTTCTGGCGGAGTTAGGCCGGGTGATTCTTAGCGCATTCGGTCATTGAGTCGAAGCTGTTTTCTTCCCGTGTTCCCGCCAGCCTTCAATAATCATATACAGCACAGGGATGAAGAAGAGATTTAGTACGGTGGACATAATCATGCCACCGAACACCGTGGTTCCGACGGAATGGCGACCATTTTCGCCGGCACCGGTGGCCAGGACCAGCGGCACCACGCCGAGAATGAACGCCAGCGAAGTCATGAGAATAGGGCGGAGACGAATCGTCGCCGCCTGCACCGCCGCTTCCAGCAGCGGGAGTCCGCGCTGGCGTAATTGCTCCGCAAACTCCACGATCAGAATCGCGTTCTTGCTGGAGAGTCCAACCAGCATCACCAGCCCGACCTGGCAAAACACATCATTCTGCAAGCCGCGAATCCACTGCGCTCCCAGCGCACCGAGCAGAGCCATGGGCACGGCCAGCAGAACGATGAAGGGCAACACGAAACTCTCATACTGCGCCGAGAGCGTGAGGTATACGACCAGCGTGCCCAGTCCAAACAGAATCAGCGAAGTGCCACCCGCCTGCAGTTCTTCCAGGGAGAGGCCAGTCCAACTGTAAGCGAAACCTTGTGGCATCTTCCCGGCCAGCTGGTCCATCGCCGCGATCGCCTGCCCCGAACTGTAGCCTGGCGCAGCCGAGCCGTCGATTTCTGCCGACCGAAAAAGGTTGTAATGGCTGATGACTTGTGGAGTCGTGGTTTGCGAAACGGAAATCAAGTTATCCAGCGGGATCATCGCCCCGCTATCGGAACGAACGTAGAACTGCTTCATGTCCTGCGCTTCGGACCGGAACTGCTGGTCCGCCTGCACGTAGACGCGATACGAACGATTATTGAAGTCGAAATCGTTCACATAACTCGAACCCATATAAACGCCCAGCGTGTCGGTAATCTGTGACAGCGGCACGTGCAGGCTCTTGGCCTTCTCGCGGTCAATCGTCACCAGATATTGCGGATCGTTCGCGGTGAACGGCGTGTACAGGCCCACGAGATCCTTGCCCTCACCCGCCTGCCGTATGACTTCGTGTGTGGTGTTCGAGAGTTCCTCCAGCGTGTGCGAGGTTTGATCCTGCACCACAAATTGGAATCCACCGAATTGGCCGAGTCCGTTGATGGCGGGGGGAAGCGTGGCAAACACAATCGCCCCGGAGACGGAAAACATTCGCGGCCGAAGCCGGTTCAGAATCGCGGTCGCCGTGTGGTCCTCGCCCTTGCGCTGGGAGTATGGTTTCAGAGAAACGAAGATAAGCCCTTGATTCGGAGCACTGCCGGCAAAACTGAAGCCCGCCACCGAAAACGTTCCCTCCGCCTCCGAGACATCACTCAGCAGATCCGAAACCTGCTTCCCGATTGCTTTCGTATATTCGAGCGAAGCCCCTGACGGAGCCTGAATAACGATGATGAAATATCCCTGGTCTTCGTCCGGAACAAAGCCGGCAGGCACACGCGTGAATACGAAATAGGTCAGCCCCAGGCCGGCGAAAAACAGCACCGCCATTGCCAGCTTGTATCCCAGCAGGTGATGCAGCAGGCCATGATACCCGCGGGTGAGGACAACGACGCCATCGTCAAACTTTTGCAGCCACCACCACTTTTGCCGGTGGCCGCCACGGAGGAAAATTGCCGCCAGTACCGGAGCCAGGGTGAGCGCGTTGAAGGCAGAAATGGCGATGGAAAATGCGATGGTCAGCGCAAACTGGCGAAACAGAATGCCAGTCGTCCCGGGAAAGAACGCAACCGGCACAAACACGGCAATGAGCACCAGCGAGGTGGCGATGACGGCGCTTGTAATCTCGGCGGTAGCTGCCGCCGCCGCTTTGTGGGAGTCGTGTTCGCCCTGAGCGATATGGCGCTCAATGTTTTCAATCACGACGATTGCGTCGTCGACAACCAGGCCAGTGGCGAGTGTGATGCCAAACAACGTCAGCGTGTTGATGGAGAAGCCGAGCAACTTTACAAAGACGAATGTTCCGATGAGTGAAACCGGAGTGGCGATAAAGTGAATCATCGTCGTCCTCCAGTCGCCGAGAAAGATAAAGATCACCAGGATGACCAGCAGGATCGCCGAACCAACCGTGTACACCACATCGCGGATCGATTCGCCCACCGCGTCCGTGGTGTCGAAGGCCAGCTTGTAGTGCATTCCCGGAGGAAAGCTTTTCGAGAGCCGGTCCAGTTCGGCGATGGCCCGCCGGTCGACATCGAGTGCGTTTGCCGTGGATAGCTGGGTGACGCCGATGCCGACCGCATCCTGCCCGTTAAATTGCAGGTCGTTGCTGTAATCCTCCGCGCCTAACTCGGCCCGGCCCACATCTTTCAGACGGACCAGGGTCCCGTCAGCGTTGGTCTTGAGAATGATGTTGTCAAATTGACCCGCCTCACTCAGGCGTCCGACCGCCCGCACGCTGATCTGGTATTGCTGCCCTTCTTTTGCAGGTTGCTGGCCCACCTGTCCGGCGGCCACTTCCACGTTTTGCTCCGATAGAGCATTCACCACATCCGGCGCTGTCAGTCCCCGTCCCGCCATGCGCACCGGGTCCAGCCACAGCCGCATGGAATACTTCCGCTCCCCGAAAATCTGCACGTCCGCCACACCTGGAACCCGCTTGAGCGAATCTCTGACGTAAATGTCCAGGTAGTTGCTCATGAAGAGAGTGGAATATTTGTTCTTGTCGGCAATGACCGCCGCGCCAAAGACGAAGTCTTGCGAACTCTTGGCCGTCGTTATGCCGATGGCCTTCACCGCGGCCGGCAGACGTCCCTGTGCCGTGTTGACTCGGTTCTGGATGTCGACCGTAGCCAGGTCTGGATTGCGGTTCAGATCGAATGTGGCCGTGATATTGCTCGTTCCATCGTTGCCGCTGGTGGAGGTCATGTATTTCATTCCCTCCGCGCCGTTGATCTGCTGCTCCAGCGGAATGGTGACGGCGCTTTCCACAGTCTGAGCGCTGGCCCCGATGTAAGCGCTGAAAACGCTTACCTGCGGCGGCGCCAGGTTGGGAAATTGCGATATCGGCAACGTGGGAATGACCGCAGCGCCCGCCAGAATAATCAGCAGCGCGCAGACCGTGGCGAACACCGGACGACGTATAAAAAATTCAACGAACATAGAAGATCGGACTGCGGACTGTCAGCGAAACATTGCGCAATTAGCATTTGGCCAGTCCACGATCTCGCATTTGCCCGCGAGCATACTGGTAACGGCCGACTGCTGGCTGCTAATTGCTTCTGATTGAAAACCACCGCGACTTAAGAGCCGAAGCCCGGATCCCGAAAGCCGAAGCTTGCTTCTCAGCCTTGCGGAATCACCGGTGCTCCATCCAGCAGGAACTGAGTCCCGGATACGATAACTTTGTCGCCGGGCTTAATGCCATCCTCGACTTCGTAGTTGTTGCCTACCGTCTGCCCGATCTTTAGCGGCTTCTGTCGTGCCACGTAGGCGCCGCCATTCTGGGGCTCGGCCACAAAAGCGAAGTATTGTCCCGCCAGCCGCGACACGGCAAGGATGGGTACCTCGGGGCTCTGGTGCGTGCCCCAAATAATGCGCGCCCGGATGAACTGAGATTGCCGCAGCGCGTCACTGCGATTGGGAATGCGCGCCTTCACCAGCACTGTCTGGGTGGCGTTGTCGACCTGCGGCGAGATGAAACTGATGCGGCTATTGGCCTGAACCTTGCCATCACTGTCCAACACCTGCACCGGCAGATTCATTTTGAGTTGTGCGGAATGCTCGATCGGCACATAGACGTAGATTTCCAGGCTGCCGGGTTGGTCCACCGTCGTGAGTTGCGTGGAGGTCGTGACCCGGTCGCCCACACGAACCGGAATGTCCCCAACAATCCCGGTGCGAGGCGCCACCACGTTGTAGTAATGCAGTTGCACTTCCTGTTCGCGCACTTGCGCATCGAGCGAGTCCATCTGCGCCTGGGCGGCGTCCAGCGCCGACTTCGCCTGGTCCAGATCCTGCTTGCTGACTACGCCCGCCGCATAGAGCCCTTGCGCGCGGTCATATTGCTGCTTGGCCCAACTCAGGTTCGCCTGTTGCGCCGCTCGCGAACTTTCCTGGCTCTTGACCGTGGCCTGCTGTTTCAGAGGATCGATTTCCATCAAAGGAACGCCGGACCGAACTGAATCGCCCGAGTGGACGAAGATCTTTGTGATTTGGCCCTCCACCTGCGGCATGATGACGGCGGAGTCTCGCGATTTCAGCGTAGCTACGTATTCCGTGGCATCGTTGACTGCGGTCGCGCGGGCCTCTTGCACTTTTACCGGCATCGCCGATGGACCGTTGGCCTGAGCGCTCTGTGCAGAGTTCCCGGAGCATGCCCCGCCTGCTCCGCAGGCAGCGAGCAGCAATACCAAGAAACTGTGGGCCAGATATTTCTCAGATCGCATAAGCTAGGTTTCGATTCTAAGCCACTGACACTGATACTTACTAGGATTCCTGGAAGCCGGTTTGCCTCATCTCGACTTAGACGGCCCAACTTCTCTGCGGTGATCGACCAGTTGGGAGATTCCATTGCCAGAGGATAGAAAGAATAATTTTCCGAATTTGAAGAGGTTGGGTGCCGGTCTTGGCGGGTGCCTCAGGCGCGGCGCGTCGAGCGCTCTTTTTTCACCAACCCATTCTGCTACATTGTTGCCCTATGGAGCAGAACTCGTCCCCGCCCACCCGCAACTTCGCCAGCGACAATAATGCCGGCGTGCATCCCGAAATTCTGACGGCCATTACGCGCGCGAATCAGGGGCATGTTGTTGCCTACGGCGACGATCCCTATACCCGTTCGGCGATCAAGAAATTCGAAGAGCATTTCGGAAAAGACATTGCCGTGTTTTTCACCTTCAACGGCACTGGAGCGAATGTCTTGGGCTTGCAGGCTCTGACCCGGTCTTTTCAGTCGGTGCTGTGCAGCGCCTACGCCCACATCTACACCGACGAGTGCGGCGCTCCCGAGAAGCACACCGGCTGCAAGCTGATTCCGCTGCCGCAGCAGGACGGAAAGATCACTCTGGATTCCGTGCGCCACGCCTATCACGGCATCGGCGACGAACATCATTCGCAGCCCCGGGTCATTTCCATCACGCAATCCACGGAGATGGGCACGGTTTACCGTCCGGAAGAGATTCAGGCGCTGGCCCAATTCGCCCACGAGCAGGGCATGTTCCTGCACATGGATGGAGCCCGCATCGCCAATGCCGCGGCTTCCCTGGGCCAAACCCTTCGCCAGGCCACACGAGATCTAGGCGTCGACGTGTTGTCATTCGGTGGCACCAAGAACGGAATCCTGGGCGGGGAAGCCGTCGTGTTTTTCCAGCCCGGACTGAGCCACGATTTTCTGTATCTGCGCAAGCAAGGCATGCAACTGGCATCGAAGATGCGCTTCATTGCCGCCCAGTTTGAAGCGCTGCTCACCGGCGATCTCTGGCGGCGCAGTGCCGAACACGCCAACCGCATGGCTCGTCTGCTGGAAAAGGAAGTCAGCCGCATCCCAGGCGTCAAAGTTGTGTGGAAGGTGGAAGCCAACGGGGTCTTCGCACAAATCCCGCGCCCCTCCATCGAAAAGATCAAGCAACATTACTTCTTCTATATGTGGATGGAGGAGGAATCGATTGTGCGCTGGATGTGCTCGTTTGACACCACTGAGGATGATATTCGCAAGTTTGTGGCCGTAGTGGCCGAGGCTGTAAAGGGGTGACGAAGGTTGCTCGACCTCACCGTTAGCGATTGCTTTTTGCCCCGTTCTTGACTAAATTGGCCCCATCCCAATGCACCAGCATTCAGCCGGATGGTTTGTCCCAGGAGTTCGTTGATGAGCCGGAAGTGGTTCAGCATCCTCGCCCTTATCGCCACCACGACATTTCTATTGAACGTGTCCAGCTGCGGGTACAATCAGCACCTGGTATCGATTCAGGTGGTTCCTCCGGGCGCAACTTTCAACTCTATCGGTGCGAGCATCATATTCAAGGCCATGGGCACGTATGACCATCCGCCTGAGACTAAAGACATTACCAATATGGTGACTTGGTCGGTCGACTCCCAGAACTTGGTGACGATTACCGACACCAGTCTAGTGACTGCGGTGAGCATCTGTGGCAGCGGTAACCTCTATGCCAGCTATTACGACAGCCCAAACCAAGTCACAGGTTCAGCATTTCTCACGGGAGGGGGCGCTGGTACCGCGGGCTGCAACCAAGCTGTTCTAACCGTCGATATCGTGGGATCTGGCAGCGTGATTGACTCCACCCAAGCCCTTAAGTGTCCAGGAACCTGCACTGCTGACTTTCCGCTGGACAGCACGATTGGGCTGACCGCCACTCCAGGAGCGGGTGCGTCGAATGTCACTTGGACGAACTGCAGCTCCTTTGTGGGCGACACGTGTACGGTCGTGCTGAACGCTAACACGAACGTGACCGCAACCTTTAACTGAGAGCCGCTGACGTCTTTAGCCGGGCATCTCTTTATTCGTCTTCTCCCAGCAGTTTGCTGAGCGTAGCTTTGTGCTTTGCCGGATCCTTCTTCTTGTGTGGAACCAGCTTCGCCGCCGGAGGCGCGCCCACGCGTTCCCGCGCCAATTCTTTCACCGCCTGCACCGCGTGAAACCGTCTTGCCTTCTTCTTGCGCGCCATCTCCGTGGCACCCCGACATTCATGTTGCCATAGCTTTGTCTGCCGCAAAACTGTAATAATTGTCCTTCGCGGTTGGAGCGGAGGCTGGTCTCAAAAGACGACCGGCCGACGACCAGCGACCAGCGACCGGCAATTTCATGGAAGAGCGCGATTTTTTTGACGAGCGTACTGAGAAGAAAACCTCAACCTTAAATTGTCCCCACTGCCATCAGCCCGCGGAATACGAAGTCACCTGGGTGGTGCGCACCAAGAAGCGTCAGTTAGCCGGCCGCGCCGACGAGCGCGACCGCGCCCGCTTCGCCAAAGCCCGCTCCTACATGCTGCGCAAAGACGACCTGATGGCCTGCAAGAACATGCGCTGCCGAAAACGCTTCGAGATTTCCGGCGTGCAGTCCGTGGTGTTTACCGACTAGCAGACGCGGGGCTGGTAATCCCCGGCAATCCTTCCAAACCCACCCGTCCGCTTTCAGTCTCGGCGAAGTTCAGCAGCGCCCGTTCCCGGTCGGCCAGAATTTCCGGACGCCGGTATTCCGCCAGTAACTCTTCGACTCTTTCCTGCGCGCGACCCAGAATTCCCTGCGAAGAGTCCGGACCGCTGGCTAGTCCGCGATCGATGATGGCAGAAGGAAAGTGCTGTTCTTTCCGGAACAGAGCCCGCGTTTCCTTCAGTTTCAAGAAGTCGCCTTGCAATCCAGTCTGTGCGAATGCTGCCACGGCCAGTGACTCGCTACGCGGCTCAATCCCTCCAATCAGCCGTTGCGCCGATGCGATCGCTTCCGCGTCCATCACCAGCTTCTCGATGCTGTGACACGCCAGGAAATCGAGCATCCCCGCCCCGGAAATCATGTTGATCCCGGCAAGCGCCCCCAACACCGTCGACATCCCGCTCTCCATCCCAACTTGCGCGTCGATCATCCGGCCATCGCCTGCCACCATGTAGGCGTGCGTCGGCAGCCCAAAGTACTTTCCCACCTCCGCACAAGCCACATCCAGCATGGCGGTTTCAATCGCGCCCATGGGAGTCCTTCCCGTACGCATATCGAAAATCGCCGGCGCTCCTCCCCAGACGATGGGCGCACCCGGTTGCGCCAGCTGATGAATCGTGATTCCGCTGATGCACTCGGCGGCGTGCTGCACTACCGAACCGGCTAACGTAACCGGCGCGGTCGCTCCCGCCAGCGGCATGCTGACAATCTCAGCTGGTACTCCCGCTCGCGCCAGATCCACCAGATTCTGCGACGCAAATTCAGACCAGTTCAGCGGCGGCGACGGACACACATCGAAGACGGCGCGCGGTTTGTTCCGCAATGCCTCACACCCTCCACTTTCAATCGCGAGCAGCTCCAGCAACGTGTGCAAGCTGGCTGCGGAAAACGCTCCCGTGACCACCGGCTTCTCCGAATGCCATAGAACCAGCAACAGCCGGTACCAATCCCCAATCTCCGGCGGAACGTCATTGCACACCATGGCGGTCGACTGCGCGGCAAACTGTGGCAGCATCTCCGCAACCTGCACCAGTCGCACCAGGTCAGCCGCCAACGCCGGACGCGCCTGCTGCGTCTCCGGATCCAGAATGTTCAGGCAAGAGGAGCCGGGATCGAAGTGAATGTCATCGCCGCCGTAATGCACCGCAGCTTTCCCCCTGCGGTCGTAAAGATAAAATTCCCGTGGAACCGGTTCCAGCAGCGACCGCGCCAGTGCTTCCGGAATGTGAGCCACGCCTTCCGTGACCGTCACTCCCGCCGAGCGCAGCAGTTCGACCACATATGGCGCCACCCGCACGCCCGGATCTTCAATCAGTTGGAAGGCTTCCCCCAGAATGCGTTCAATCAGCGGCTTATCGAGGAGTTCGAACCTTGGCCTCATACCGCTTCCCTCACCGGCAGGGCTTTTGGTTCTATTAGGCTGCGAGCCAGGGCCACCGCGCTCATCGCATCTTTCGCGTAGCCATCCGCTCCAATCTCCTCAGCCCACTTGCGGGTTACGGGCGCGCCGCCCACCATCACTTTCACCTGCGACCGCAGCCCCGCTTTCACCAGCGCTTCCACCACGCCTCTCTGGTTGCGCATGGTCGTCGTCAGCAGGGCTGAAACGCCAACGATGTCCGCACTCAATTCCCGAGCCTTCGCCGCGAATTTTTCGCCCGCGACATCTACCCCCAGGTCGTGGACTCTGAAGCCGTGTGCAGAGAGCAGGGTTCCGACCAGAATCTTCCCAATCTCGTGAATGTCCCCTTTCGTAGTGCCCAGCACTACGACGCCCGCCATCGGCCTTTCAGTTCCTAACTTCTTCAATTCCGGATCGAGCACCGCCATCGCCGCCCGCATGGCCTCCGCCGAAGCCATCATGTCGGGCAGAAACATTTGCCCCTGCGCGAACCGATCGCCTACGGCATGCATTCCCGGCACATAACCTTCGTTAATTGCCGTGAGCGGCTCAATTCCTGAGGCCACCGCGCGCTGTGCCAGATCACAAGCCGTGTCCGGCGCCCCGTCGATAATGCTTTGCCGCATGGCAGTAAAGGTATCGTCTGGCATGAAATCTCCTCAGCCATGCTGAGCGGATTGCCTGACGCTCGTCTGTGATCCAGATCACAATCCGCAAGGGAGCGGCCCACATTTCCATCGCCCCGTCGTTTATACTGACCAGTTTCCTCTGTGCTCCCCAAAGGCACAGAGGTAAGGAGCAAGGTTTTGAAAATCCTGGTTTGCATGAAGCAGGTGCCGCAGAAAGATGCACCGCTCAAGCTCAACGAAACCGGTGCCTGGATCCGCGAAGACGTCTCCTACGAAGTGAACGAGCCTGACGCCTACGCGCTCGAAGAGGCGCTACGCCAGAAAGAAAAGCATACGGGAGAAGTAGTGGTCATCACCTCCGGCCCGGCTCGCGCCCAGCAAGTGCTTCGCGAGGCATTGGCCAAGGGCGCCGATCGCGCCATTCATCTCGAAGACAACGCCTTCGTGGGACTCGACGCCTTCAACACCGCGAAAGCCTTCGCCGCAGCCATCAAAGACGAAAAATTCGATCTGATCTTCACCGGTCTGCAATCCGATGACTACGGCTACGCGCAGACCGGAGTGATTCTCGCTGAACTGCTGGGCTGGCCACACGCTACTATCATCATGCAGATCGAGAAAACCGACGCTGGCATCCGTGTGAAGCGTGAACTCGAGGCGGGATTCTTTCAGTTCGTTGACATGCCGCTGCCCGCCGTGCTCACCATTCAATCTGGCATTAACAAGCTGCGCTATGCCACGCTGATCGGCATCAAGCAGGCGAAAAACAAGCCGCTGCGCAAGGTAACCTTGGCTGAGGTGCAATCTGCCATTGGCGAGAACCTGCAAAAAATCGAACGCTTGTACGTTCCGCAAAAAACGAAAAAAACAGAGCACATCGAAGGCTCGCCGTTCGAGATTGCGAAGAAACTAGTCGACAAACTGCGCAACGAACTGCGCGTGCTGTAGCGCCGGCGTCCCGCCGGCTTTTTCGTAAGCGAGGAGTTAGCAGCAAGAAGCAGACTTTATGCCCGATACCATCTTAGTAGTCGCCGAACAACGCGAAGGCAAACTCAACCGCGTCTCCTGGGAGACCATCACCGCGGCCCAATCCATCGCCGCCGCGACTGGCTGGACCCTCGAAGCTGCCGTCGTCGGCGCGGGCCCTACGGCGATCGCTGCCGAAGTCGCGGCGAAGAAACTAGCCAAGGTTTACGCTGTCGAATCGCCGAAGCTCGAACCCTACACACCCGATGCTTTCGCTGCAGCGTTGAAACAATTGCTCGCCACCAAACCGCCGAAGCTGGTGCTCATGCCGCACACGTATCAGGTCCGCGACTTCGTCCCGAAGCTGGCGACAGCCATGGGACGCACCGTGATCAGCGACTGCATCGGCTTCAGGCACGAAAACGGCAAACTGGTTTTCACTCGCCAGATGTTCCAAGGCAAATTCGCCGCCGATGTCAGCTTCAATAGTGACGCCCCCTGGTTTGCAACTTTCCAGAACGGCGCCTTCCGTGGAGACAAGGCCGAAGCCGGCGCCAGTGCGGCTCCGGTGGAAACCGTGAATGTCGATATCGCGGACGGCGTGGTTCGCAACCAGCCGCAGGAAGTGTTCAAAGAAGCCAAGCAGGCCGTCGATCTCACGCAAGCCGAGATCATCGTCTCCGTCGGCCGTGGAATCAAAGAACAGAAGAATATCGAGATCGCCAAACAACTCGCCGATGCCCTTGGCGGAGATCTTGCCGCTTCGCGTCCTATCTGCGATTCCGGCTGGCTGCCCATGGATCGCCAGATCGGCTCGTCCGGACAAACCGTTGCCCCCAAGCTTTATCTGGCTCTCGGCATCAGCGGCGCCATTCAGCACATCGTCGGCATGAAAGGTTCGCGCACCATCATCGCGGTTAATAAAGATTCCGAAGCGCCGATTTTCGAGATTGCCGATTACGCGATCGTAGGAAATCTGTTTGACATTGTCCCGCCGCTGATCGAAGAAGTGAAGAAGGCGAAAGCAGGAAGCTGAAACCTGCATGTTGATTTTCCGCAAACCCATGGAAGGCGTCGAACGCCCGCAAATGCCAGCCGACGTGGTCATCGTCGGCGGCGGTCCTGCCGGAATGGCCTGCGCCTTGCGCTTGTCGCAATTGATCGATCAGCACAACGCCACGTATCCCGATTCACGGCTCAGCAAAGAAAATGTTTACGTCCTCGAGAAAGCCCGCGAGATCGGCCAGCACTGCCTCTCCGGGGCTTTGCTCGATCCTCGCTCTATGCGAGAACTGATACCGGGATTTGAAAAAGAAGCCCCACTCGATGCTGAGGTAACAAAAGAAGCCGTTTACTTTCTCACCGAGAAGAGGAAGTTCAAACTCCCCATCACGCCGCCTCCACTGCGTGATCACGGAAACTACGTCATCTCGCTAAACCGCTTCGTGAAGTGGCTCGGCGGCAAGGTGGAGGAGACGGGTATCACCATCTTCACCGGATTCGCAGGCTCGGAATTGCTTTTCGATGGTGATCGTGTCACCGGTGTTCAGACCGACGATAAGGGAGTCGACAAGGAAGGCCATCAGAAATCCAACTTTGAGCCGGGATACGATCTCAACGCCAAAATCACAATTCTCGCTGAAGGCCCCCGCGGATCGTTGACCAAGCAACTGGTCTCGAAGTTCGATCTCGCCAAAAACGCGAACCCGCAAACCTACGGCATCGGCGTGAAAGAACTTTGGGAAGTCCCTTCGGGCTCCGTCGCGCCCGGCGAAGTCACTTACACTCTGGGCTGGCCCCTCACTCCGAAAGAGTACGGAGGCGCCTGGATCTACGGTGGCAAAGACAATATCGTCTCCCTCGGCTTCGTCACCGGACTCGACTATCCCGACCCGCGCCTCGATCCGCAGCGCGTGTTGCAGGATTTCAAACAGCATCCCATGGTTGCGAAGCTGCTTGAGGGCGGCAAGATGATTCGTTATGGCGCGAAGTCGATGCCCTATGGCGGCTGGTGGGCGATTCCGCCGGTTGCTGGCAATGGATGGATGATTCTCGGCGACTCCGCCGGCTTCCTCAACTCCGCGCGCCTCAAGGGAATTCATCTCGCCATCAAGAGTGGCATGCTCGCTGCCGAAACCGCCTTCGAAGCACTCAAGAAAGACGATTCGTCAGCCGCCGCGCTCGGCGAATATCAGAAAAAGGTCGAATCCAGCTGGATCAAAGACGAGCTCTGGAAAGTCCGCAACATGCACCAAGGCTTCGAGCAGGGCATGTACGCGGGCATGTTCCACACCGGATTGCAGATGATTACCGGCGGACGCGGCCTGCGCAACCGTTATCCCGCAAAAGCCGGACACGAGCACATGCGCAGGCTCGCGCAATTGCCCGCTGATGGCGGCAATGAAGCCCACCTGCTCGGTCCCGCCAAAGGCGACGGCAAACTAACTTTCGACAAGCTCACCGATCTTTACCACTCGGGCACGAAACACGAAGAAGACCAGCCCGCGCATCTGGTCATTTACGACACCCATGTCTGCAACACACGCTGCGTCAAAGAATTCGGCAGCCCTTGCCAGAATTTCTGTCCTGCCAACGTTTACGAAATGGTGGATGACTCAACCCAGCCGAATGGCAAGCGCATCAGCCTGAACCCGTCGAACTGCGTCCACTGCAAAACCTGCGACATCGCCGACCCCTATCAGATCATCACCTGGGTGCCTCCAGAGGGCGGCGGGGGACCGAATTACGACGGGATGTGATTTCTACTTTACTCAAAGGGGTGCGCGATGACCACGCGACTACCACACTCTGCCTTGCAATTCATTTCCGTTCTACTTCTCGCAATTTCCGCCGCGGCCCAGGCAGCCCCGCCTGCTATCCCCTCCACCGGCTTCCCCGGCCTCGACCAATACCGTGCCTCCCGCATCGCGATCTTCACGGATGATTTTGGCCAACTCTCCCGCTACCGCGAGGCCAACGCCGCCCTCAAGCCACCCGCTCCCGGCGAGAATCGAGTCGTCTTCTTCGGCGACTCCATCACCGACAAGTGGCGCATTGACGAATCCTTTCCCGGCGAGCCTTACATTAACCGCGGCATTGGCGGACAGACTACACCGCAAATGCTGGTCCGTTTTCGTCAGGACGTCGTCGACCTCCATCCCAAAGTCGTCGTCATTCTTGCCGGCACGAACGACATTGCGGGCAATACAGGTCCGATGCGGTTGGAAGATATTGAGGCGAACTACGCCTCCATGGCCGAACTCGCCGGCGCTCATGAGATCAAAGTGATTTACTCGTCGGTGCTGCCGGTGCACAATTACACGCCCCGCTCGCAGGATCTTTTTGCGCAACGCCCGCCGGAGAAGATTCTCGAACTGAACCGCTGGCTGAAAAGCTATTGTGCGTCTGCGCACGGCTGCCTCTATCTCGACTACTTCAGCGCCATGGTGGATGATAAGGGCCTGCTGAAGCGCGATCTGGCCGAAGATGGCCTCCATCCCAACGTGGCAGGATATAAGATCATGGCGTCGCTGGCCCAGTCCGCCATCGAGAAGGTGCTGAGTTCTGCGAAACCTTGAAAACTTTTCAGGCTCGCGAAACTCTATAATCGAAGAAGTGTTCGTCTGGGACCGCAATTAGCAATTGGCATTTAGCGTCGCCAGCTAATTGCCAATCGCTAATGGCTGCTCTCACCGACAAATTCTGCCGTCCGATCACCGACCTGCGGATCTCCATTACCGACCGCTGCAACTACAAGTGTGTGTACTGCCGCACCGGCAATGAAGGCGCTTTGTACGGCGATTTGCCGTTCGCGGATTACCTTCGCATGGCGCGCGTGCTCGTCGGCATGGGGATCACCAAGGTTCGTCTGACCGGCGGCGAACCCCTGCTTCGCAACGGCGTTGTCGAGTTTGTCCGCGAGTTGGCCAGGCTGCGCACGCCCAATGGCGGAAACGGCGGCGATGCGCTCGACATCGCGCTCACCACCAACGGCCACCTGCTCGCCGATCTCGCACAGCCGCTCAAAGATGCCGGTCTCACTCGCGTGACGGTTTCCATGGACGCCGTCGATCCCGACCGCTTCGCTCGCATCACGCGCGTGCCCAATGGGTACGACAACGTGCTCGCCGGCATCCGTGCCGCCCGCCGCGCCGGACTCTGGCCGCTGAAGGTCAACTGCGTGCTCATGCGCGGCTTCAACGAAGACCAGATTATTCCCTTCGGCATGTTCGCGCGCGAAGAGGGCGTTACCGTGCGCTTTATCGAATTCATGCCGCTCGAAGAGGGCCGCACCTGGTCGCCGGAGACCGTCGTTACTCTTGACGAAATTCTCGTGCGCATGAGGGAGTATCGCTCTCTGGTCGAAATTCCGCGGGGACGTTCTGAAACTGCCCGCCGCTACCGTTTCCACGACGGCGTCGGCGAAATCGGCATCATCGCTCCGGTCTCGCATCCCTTCTGCGGACACTGCAGTCGCATCCGCATCACCAGCGACGGCAAGATCCGCACCTGCCTGTTCTCGGTTTGGGACCACGACCTCCATGCCCAGATGCGCCGCGGCGCCAGCGATGAAGAGCTAGAAGACTTCATCCGCGGCGTGGTGCAGAAAAAAGAAGAGCGTCACCACATCGGCGAAGCGGACTTCGTGCCCGCGTCGAGAACGATGGTGCACATCGGTGGATAGTGCCCACGATGCGGTCAGTCAAGCTCGCTCGAGGCCCCGTTGACCGTGTCGATACGGTGGTAACATGCCGCTGACATGCGACCACTCCCCAAACGAAATCTCACCTTCTTGCTGTTGATGTTTGCCTTCTCCAGCCTCCCGTATGACCTGATCATCCATACGGGACACATCGGCGCTGGCAACGGCCTTATGGGGCCCTTGGTGATGTGGTGCCCTGGATTCGCCGCATTCGCCACTTGCGGGCTGTTTAAAATTGATCTGGCCACGCTGGGCTGGAACTGGCGGCCCGCGCGCTATCAGGCACGGGCTTACGTGATTCCCATCCTCTACGCACTGCCGGTTTGCGTTTACGTGTGGGGGACGATTCGCGGGTCGTTTGCGTTCTCGGCATTCGCCGATCCCTTGGCAACAGCTTTCGGGTTTCCGGATCATCCACGTGCCGTAGCCCTATTCCTTGCCATCCCCGGCTATGCCACGCTGAGCATAATCGGCCGAACCCCGCGACCTCTGGGCGAGGAAATTGGCTGGCGTGGATTTCTCTTTCCTCGACGGGTGCGCCAGACCGGCTTCACTTGGGCCTGCCTGATCAACGGATGCATGTGGGCAGTGGGGCATTATCCCGGGCTCTTGTTTGCGGACTGCAACGCAGGCACGCAACCCGCCTTTGCGTTGACCTGCTTCACGCTCATGGTGTTTGCCGCCAGCTTCATCTGGGGCTGCCTGCGACCCAAGTCGGGCAGCCCATGGAGCGCCGCCATTCTTCATGCCAGGCATAACATTTTCATCCAGATCATTTTCGATGGCATGACCGCTCCCGTGGGCCTGACGCCCGGACGCTCTACATCACTACCGAATTCGGCGCAGGATTGGTACTGACGATGGGAGGGTTGCCGTTTATTTCTGGACCAGGCGCAACGAAGTAACCAGCGACGCTTGAAACCGAAGCATATGAGATTATCCCGTTCCACCATAGCGTTGATTTTTTCGTGGGCGATGGTGTGGGCTCAGGGCGCGCCCTTCCTCGGCTTCGACCGCAACACCTACCCCGGCGATGCCAGCTTGAAATCCCTGCACCAGACTTTTTCCTACACCGGCTACTGGCTCAACAATCCTCCCGGCGAGAACACCAACACTTGGACTGGCCACCGTGCCGCCGTCGAATCCGCCGGCTTCGGATTCCTTGTGCTCTTCAACGGACGCCTTTACGCCGAATTAAAATCCGTCGCCCACGCAACCAAACTCGGTAACTCCGATGCAAGTGCCGCTGTTTCTTCCGCACGCCGCGAAGGCTTTCCGGTGCATACCATCATCTTCCTCGATCAGGAACAAGGCGGACGCATGCTGCCCGAGCAGAAAGCCTATATCTACGCCTGGGTCGACGCCGTCACCGCTGCCGGCTTCCGCGCCGGCATCTACTGCTCCGGTATCCCGTCGAAAGATGACCACAACATCGTCACTGCCGAAGACATTCGCGCTAGCTCATCGGGACGCGACATCACGTATTGGTCGATCAACGATGCTTGTCCGCCTGCCCCCGGCTGCGCTTTTCCAATGCATCCCCCAAGCCCGGCCGAAAGCGGCGTCCGCCTCGCCGAGGTCTGGCAGTTCGCGCAGTCGCCGCAGCGCAAAGATGTGGCGGCGCACTGCTCTAACTACAATCGCGACGGAGAATGTTATCCACCGGGAATTTCTCCCGCCCAGCGGCTGCATGTGGACGTGGATACGGCTACGTCAGCGGACCCTTCGCACGGTAGAGCGCGTTAACCTCGGACACGCCTTCCACTCATCGCATCGGACGGGGTTGAAAGCGAGTTCTGGGTGGACCCAGCCTCCGTTTGTTAAACTATGTTGCCTACGAATCCTCTTCAAGGAGAAATCTGAATTCATGTCCCGTACCTTCTCCCCCTTCGTCATCGCCTTGCTTCTCACGCTCTCCGCCGCTGCGCAGGACACCTGGCAACTGGATCCGCCGCACTCCTCGGCGCAGTTCTCCGTTCGCCATCTGGGGGTCTCCACGGTACGCGGCGCTTTTTCCAAGGTGAGTGGCTCGGTGGTCTACGACGCCGCGAATCTCGGCAAGTCGTCGATCCAGGCCACCATCCAAACCGCTTCCCTGGATACCCGCGTCGAGATGCGCGACAACGACTTGCGCAGCCCGAACTTCCTCGACGTACAGAAGTATCCCAGCATCACTTTCGTATCGAAAAAGATCGAAGCGGCGGGCACGGGCAAGCTGAAGGTTACGGGTGATCTCACGATTCACGGCGTCACCAAGGAGGTGGTTCTCGACGTCGATGGGCCTTCCGCGGCGATGAAAGATCCGTGGGGAAACCAGCGTATGGGCGCTTCCGCAAGTACCAAAGTCAATCGCCTGGATTTCGGAGTGGCCGGCGCTCCCGGCGTTGTGGGCGACGAAATTGCCATCTCGCTCGATATCGAAATGATTAAGAAATAGCCCGAGTGTCGTTGCCTCCCGTCTTGATAGTCGGCCATCCTCAGTTTAGCGAGCGACAAACGACTAACGATCGGCGCACTTCATGCGCTAGAATAGGGTTACTTTTATGTCCGACCGCACTTTCACTCTCAACCAAGCCCAATCGCTGCTCCCGATCCTCGAGTCACTTCTGCGTGCCGCAATCAGTGGCAAGAAGCTGATGGAGGAGGTCGAGGGAGAGATGCAGGAGCTCAGCCACCGCATCTTCCTAAACGGCGGCACGCATGTGGATGTTGTCGCCGTCGCTCGCCGCAAGGCCGAGCGCGCCAAGGCCGAGCAACGCGCCAAAGACGCACTCGCTGAAATTGATTCCATCGGAGTGCAGGTGAAGGATCTCGATATCGGGCTGCTGGATTTTCCCTGCGAGGTGGAAGGCAAGATCGTGTTGCTCTGCTGGAAGATGGGAGAGAAGTCCATCACCCACTGGCACGGTACCGACGAAGGATTTGCCAGCCGCAAGCAGATCGACGAACGGATCGCGCGCTCGAAGCGGGCTAATTAGTCAACAAGTCTCGGCTCTGAGTAAAACCGAGTCTTATCCCCTCCAACAACTTTTGGTCGGGCAACATACTCCAACCCCCGGTGTTTAAGTGCGAAAGAAGCGTTTTCTGGCCGAACGTCTGGCTCCGGATTTATTTCGGGCCGGAATTTTCTTGAGTCGAATTTGCCCCATGTGGCGCCGCCGCTTACAAGCCAAGCCCAGTGGGCCAGGCTCGGCTCACTCTCAGAACGCGCTTTCGCGCCTAAGGCCAGTCCAAAACCGAGCGCTCCCAAGCCGGAAAAATGCGCACCGCCCAAGCACGAAAGCGCTCTTCCGGAAGAAGAGCACAAGGGCTGATAAACTGATTCATTACCGATTCCACCGGCTAGTGCAAGTTTCTGCACTGACCTTTTTTCTTGCAAGTCCTTGAGCTTTGGGGCGTTCTTATCCCAAGCTCGGCACTGGCTGGGCTGGTTCCAAGCCCGCAAGGGATCGGTATTAGGCGCCCAACCGGAAGTCTTCTGCTACAATTTTTTACACCCGTGGTGGCGCCGAAAGGGTATGCTAAAGAGGCTAGCGGCGTCCCCCGCATGACGGCAGATGGTGTAGAGTGGCAGATCGGATCGCGCGGAACCAGCGCGGATCTTGATGTCTAGGCGTTCAAAGATGTTGATGGCCGAGTGGCCGCGGCCCTGGAGTTTCAGATAACTATGTCATCCGCCAAGCACAAGCTCTGTCTCGCCAGCGCCCTTTGCGCGCTCGCAATTGTAGTCTCAGAAGTAGGGTGCACCGGCTTCTTCGTCAACCCGACCCTGTCATCCATCGTAGTCGGTCCGGCATCGCCCACCATCCTGACCGGAACCACCAATAACACAGTGCAAATGACTGTGTTCGGCACCAACAACGATGGCAGCACTGCTAACAACGTGCCAGTCGCCTGGACCATTACTCCCACAGAATTTGCAACTATCTCTTCGACTGGCTTGGTGACGTCGGTTGCCCTCGGGACGGCAACCGTAACCGCAACCGCGAACGCGAATCCATCAATAACTGGGACGCAGACGGTTACCGTTAGCCAATGTGTCACTTCGATTACTGTAAAGCCGACAAGCGGTTCCGTGAGCAATAACACCGCTTTAACCGTACAGCTGACCGCAACAGCGACCCCGTGCGACAAGAGTGCATCGGTTGACGTTACCAGCGTTGCAACGTGGACCTCGAGCAACACAAGCCTGGCGACGGTGTCTGCCGGTCTGGTCTCGGGGGTAGCCGGTTTAACTAGCGGTGGAACCGTTACCGTCACTGCCTCAATCGGCAGCGTCATCAGCAATACGGCATCTATAACGGTCTCGCCGTAGGAACATCGCTGCATTGGAAGATTGTGGAAACCCCATTTCTCGCGTCTCTTGCGAGAAGTGGGGCTTCTACGCCCTGGTTCTCGGAACAATTGACCTTCGTCACTTATGGCAGGAGTTCGCGCCGCTTTGGACGCCCATCGCTTTCTCTTCCGAGTACCATACTAATTACTGGTATTCGGTATGGTCTAATCTCAACTACATCGTGGACACAGCGCGCAAAATCACAGTCGAAATCCCGCAGCATCTTCTGGAGAAGGCGCAACAGGCAAGCGGGACCGGTATCACTCAGACCGTCCGAACAGGCTGCAGTTGGTGGCGGCGTCGCAAGCGTAAAAACGCTAGCGGGGTTTGCGAGGCAAAGTTCGCTTCACTCGCACTCCGGCAGAGCTGAAAGCCGACAGATGATTGCAGCCGATACCAGCACCTGGATCGCCTTTCTAGAGGGCGAGCAAGGCAAGGACGCGCAACCGCTGGATAAGGCTCTGTCAGACCGGCAGGTATTGATGGTCCCCGTCGTGCTCACGGAGCTTTTGAGCGACCCACAACTTCTTCCCGACGTTGCCGAAACTCTTGCGGAGGTTCCGATGGTTGACCTCGGGGCGGGCTATTGGCAGAGAGCCGGAGCATTGCGGGCAAAGGTACTGTCGAAGCGCCGAAAGGCACGGCTTGGAGATGCCCTTATCGCTCAGACATGTCTCGACCGCGGCATTCCGCTGCTCACGCGAGACAAAGCCTTCCTTGCGTTTGTCGAAGCCGCACGACTCGATCTAGTGGTGTGACCGGCAAAACTCGTTCCCGTTCTCGTGATTCGAATCGGCCACCGCCGCGAAATTTGCCAGTGACAGAAGGTCCCCTCCTCTACGGCCACTCGTAAGTTGTAATTCTCCGGGGCCACAGTATCATCGAGAAGAACGGCCTTGTTCGTTACGTCTGGCCTAATAACGATTCATTCCTATGTCTGACATTCGCTGTATTGGCATCGCCACCGGAGGCGGAGACGCCCCCGGGCTCAACGCCGTCATTCGCGCCGCCACCAAAGCTGCCATCCTGAAGTATGGATGGAAGGTCATCGGGATCCCCGATGGCTTCGATGGCCTCATCTGGCCGGAAAAATCCTTCGAACTCACGCTAAAGGAAGTCAGCGGCATTCTGCCCCGCGGCGGGACCATTCTCGGCACCACCAACCGCGGCGATCCCTTTCACTACAAGAAAGTCGAGCACGGCAAAGAAGTAATGCGCGATATTTCTGGCAGGGTAATCGCCAATGCCGCCAAACTCGGCATCGATGCCATCATCACCATCGGCGGCGATGGATCGCAGAAGATCGGCTACGAACTTTCTCAGAAGGGCATGAAGATCGTCGGCGTCCCCAAGACCATCGACAACGATCTTTCCGCGACCCAGGTTACGTTCGGATTCGATACCGCGCTGCACACCGTTTGCGACGCCATCGACAAGATCCACACCACCGCCGCCTCGCATCATCGCGTGATGGTCGTGGAAGTGATGGGCCGCGATTGTGGCTGGATTGCGCTCGAAGCCGGCCTCGCCGGTGGCGCCCATGTCATCCTGATCCCGGAGATTCCATTCACCGTCGAACACGTTTGCCGGCACATCGCCGAGCGCGAAAAAATCGGCAAGCATTTCACGATTGTCGTGGTGGCCGAAGGGGTAAAGACGCCGCCAGAGTTAAGAGAAAACCGCCGTGCCAGTTCTATCGGCAATCTGCTGGGCAATGCCATCGCGCATGGCACTGGCAAAGATGTGCGGGTGAGCGTGCTCGGGCACATTCAACGGGGAGGCACGCCTTCTCCTTTTGACCGCATCCTTGCTACCCGCTTTGGCGTGGCTGCCGTCGACCTGATCGCCTCCGGCGGTTTCGGCATGATGGTGGCCCTTCAGGGCGACTCCATTGTCGCGGTCGATGTGGCCCATGCCGTCGGACACCTGAAATCAGTGAATCCCAACGGCGAGGTCGTGCGCACCGCCCGGGCCATCGGCATCGGCTTCGGAGACTGAGATATTTCTTTTCAACGTGTCTCTGCGCCCGCGAGGTACCTTCGTAACTTCTCGGTGCTGTCGTATTCGCGTTTAAATACTTTTTAAATACAAAGGCACTTTCGACAGTGGAATCACAGTCATGACTGATTTGGTATTGTGTCTGCTTGTGCAGCTGTGTCTGGCATTCGGTGTGGGCGGACTATTCTGGCCCGAGAAGCTGATGCCACTTTTCGAAGTGTTAATGTTCCCCTGGATCGCCAGCTATCGCGGTATCCGGGCCAATAGCATCGTTGCCATTGGATTGTCAGTGCTTCTCTTTGCCCGGCTGCTCGCGGGCATCGGCTGAGCCGGCGTGCACAATTCTGAGAGCGTTTTCCTCTATTCCCACTCCGCAACCACCACTCAGCTGTGATCGCGCTCACTGCCCAGCTCTAGTCGGTGATGACAATCTCTGGCCGGCGGCATTACGCTGCATCAGGAGCAAGCATGCCCGAGGCGATCCCGGTTCTATCCAGTGCGTCTGCCGCGCAGCGCGAGCGCAAGCAGTTGCAGGCGGCTCGCTTGGCCATGCGCTGGTCACTGATGATCGGTGTGCTGATGTTGGTGGGAAAGACTGCGGCATATTTTATGACCGGCTCCGCCGCAGTTCTCTCAGATTTCGCCGAATCTGTAGTGCATGTTGTCGCCGTCGCTTTCGCCGTGTTTAGCCTGCGACTCAGTACGAAGCCTGCAGCTCCCAACTTTCTCTACGGTTACGAACGCATCACGTTTTTCTCCGCCGGCTTTGAGGGCGCCATGATCGTACTCGCTGCCGTATGGATCTTGGTCGCCACAATCGAGAAGTGGATGGCGGGACTGAAGCTGGAGCACCTGGGCTCGGGCACGCTGCTTCTGCTCGCCGCTGGTGTGCTCAATGCGGGACTGGGCTGGTACTTGCTTCGCGTGGGAAAGAGCAGCCACTCGCTCATCCTCGAAGCCGATGGTAAGCACGTGCTCACCGACAGCCTGACCAGCTTTGGCGTCGTCGCTGGTTTAGTTCTGGTGATGCTTACCGGATGGAAGCCGTTTGATCCTCTAATTGCGATCGCCGTGGCAGCCAACATTTTGTGGTCGGGTGGGCGCCTGGCGTGGCGCTCAGCGGTGGGCTTGCTCGATTACTCCGACCCCGAAACCGGAAAGCGGATTCGGGAAAGGCTGGATGCGATCTGTTCCGAGCTCGGAGTGCAGTATCATGGCGTGCGCTTTCGTACCACCGGCTATCGGCACATTATCGAAGTACATCTGCTGTTTCCGCACGCCATCCCAGTCGGCGAAGCCCACCGCGTGGCAACCGCCCTCGAAGAGCGTCTCCCGGTCGAATTGGCCACGCCCGCTGAAGTGATTACTCACCTGGAATCGCTCGAAGATCACGAAGCCGTCCACTCCCGTGAACATTACACGGGTCGACCGGAGTAGGACCGGGTGCGAGGACGAGAACTAAGTGAGAACTTGCCTACTCTTTTACTCTTTCATCATGGAATCAATCAGCGCATAGAGCTGGCTGCGGTCGACCACTTCGACGAAGGGTTTGCCGGAGTGTTTGTTGCTGACCACATAAAGCGTAGGGGTGTGCTGCAGGTTGATGGACTTGCCCAGTTGCTTGTCCGCGTTGACCAGCGCCGCCAGCTTGCCATCGGGATCGACCACGAAAGGCAAGTCGACCTTGTGCTCAACCGCGAATTTCTCCGCGAAGCCGCGCAAGTTTTGCGGCGTAATTTCCAGCTGGTTGGAGAAAATGTAGTCGCGGAATTCGTTGCCTAGCTCCTTCGAGTGGGTATCAAAGTAACGCGCGATGATCGCGGCGTCGTAAGACCAGTTATGAAAGGGCAGCGGAAAGTCGTGCCGCACTACGGGAATCTTGTAGGTTCGGCCAGCCTCTTCCACCAACGGCGCCGCGCGGCGGCAATCGGGACACTGCAGATCCTCGAAGATCACGATCGCAACTTGCGCCCCTTTCGGCGGACGCAGCGCAGGGCTCACCGTCTGTTCTTGCGCCCAGACGCAAGTGGAAATTCCCACTATCGATGCCGCCAGCAGCAACCAGGAAGCCAATCGATTCCTGGAAATACCCTTCATCGTTCGTTTCATCATGAGAATTATGTGGTGCAGCGCACCTCCCTCATGTTAACCGAATCCAGGTTGCAATGTCAGGGGACAGCGGAGTCTCGGGAGTACCTACCACGGTAAACCTTCGTTCCGGAACCGGATCCCGCAACGCGCTATAGTGGAAGGTGAATCTTGCGGAAGTGAATCCCGCTGAAGTGAGCCGCACAAAGATCGTGAAATTTCTCCTGTCGTCCTCTCGCAGCGTCCCGGGCTGCGCGCTGGTTGTCGTTCTTCTTCTCACTTTCTCTGCCTGCGATCGCGGCCGGCACCGCGTACTGGAAGTGAATTATGTCTCGGCCGTACAGGCTACGCTGCGCGATCAAGTCGCAACCATTTACAACCGCATCGGCACCGTCAAGAACGGAGAGCGCGTGGAAGTGTTGGAGCACGAAAAACGCTTCGCCCGGGTGCGCACCGCGAGCGGCGTTGAAGGCTGGATCGAGCAGCGCTACCTCGTCGATCAAAAAACCTACGATGCTCTGCAAACGCTGACGAAAGATAACTTTAACGATTCCGTGCAGGCGCCCGGCGTGTTGCGCAACGACACCAACCTGCACCTCACGCCCGGCCGTGAGACCGAACATTTGTATCAGCTTTCGTCAGGAGCGAAGGTTTCGATTTTGAAACGTGAAACGGCGGACAAGCAACCCGGGACGATCGTGCAGCCGAAGGCGGGTGGCAAAGCCGCCGGCCCGGTCCTCGAAGACTGGTATCTGGTGCGCGACGCGGAGAACCGCGTGGGCTGGGTACTGGCGCGCATGGTTGATATCGACGTCCCGCTTGAGGTCGCGCAGTATGCCGAAGGCCAGCGCTTTGTGGCTTTCTTTGCGCTGAACCAGGTTCAGGATCCCGGCAAAGAGGGCGCCGACAAAAATGTTTCACAATACCTGTGCGTCATGACCGAGCCTCACGATGGCCTGCCCTACGACTACGATCAGATTCGCGTTTTCACCTGGAACGTCAGAAAACATCGCTACGAAACCGCTTACCGCGAGCACGGTCTCAACGGCTTTCTTCCCGTGACGGTGACTAGTGAGAATTTTGACAAGGAAGGCACATTGCCGGTCTTTGTCTTGCACGTGAAAGAAGACAGCGGCAACACCAACGAACGCAAATACAAGCTGAACACGCCTATGGTGCGACGAGTGCTGGCTCCGGGCGAGCAGAAGGAAGTGCCGAGGGCCACGGCCAAGCGTCGGCGACGATAGCTGCTCTTAGCAATAAAAATCCGCGATGCTCGATACCACCCAGCGCTGCTCCTCTTCGGTGAGCTCGGGAAACATCGGCAGGGCCAGAACTTCCTTCGCGGCGCGCTCCGATTCAGGCAAGTCACCTTCGCGATATCCCAAGTAGACGAAGCAGGGCTGCAAGTGTAGAGGGATGGGATAGTAAATTTCCGTACCGATCTTGCGTGCCGTCAGGAATTCTCGCAGCTCATCGCGGCGGTAGGCGCGGATGACGTACTGATGAAACACGTGGTGTGCAGACTCGGATGTTTGCGGAAGTCGAACCGGCCCTGAGTTCTCGCCTGACCCTGCAGTAGCGCTTAGCCCGGCAGCGGCGAAGAGTCGATCATAAGTCGCGGCTCGCTGGCGGCGATCGTCATTCCATCCTTCAACGTATTTCAACTTCACGCGCAGGATGGCGGCCTGAATGGCGTCAAGGCGGCTATTCCAGCCGAGTTCTTCGTGAACGTAACGTTGCAGGCTCCCGTGATTGCGCAGCCGGCGCATATGTGCAGCCATCTCCGGGTCGTTGGTCGTGACCAATCCGGCATCGCCATAAGCGCTCAGATTTTTTGTGGGATAGAAGCTGAATGCCGCAGCCGCACCCATCGATCCCGCGCTGCGCCCACCCCATCGCGCCCCGATCGCTTGCGCAGCATCCTCGATCACCGACAAATCAAACTCTGCCGCCAACTGCTGGAACCGGTTCATATCGATGCACTGGCCGTAGAGATGAACCGGCAGCAGAGCTCGTAGTTTGTCATGCGGGCTGCTTCGCAGAAAAGATTCGACCTGAACGGGATCGAGATTGAATGTCGATGGCTCAATGTCGGCGAAAACCGGACGCGCGCCCGCTCGCGCGATGGCGCTGGCCGAAGCGAAAAAGCTGAACGGCGTCGTGAGCACCTGATCCCCGGGTTGCACACCGGCGGCAGCTAGAGCCAGCCACAGCGCATCTGTGCCCGAGGAGCAGCCGACAGCCTCACGCGCTCCGCAGAAGCCGGCAATCTCCCGCTCCAGCGCTTCCACCTCCGCTCCCAAAATGTAACGCTGGGACGCACATACCTTTTCGATGGCCGCCATTACTTCGGAACGAATGCCCAGATACTGCCTCTGCAAATCGAGCATCGGCACAGAGCCGGGAGGCTTTGCGCCCGCCACAGGTTGACCGCTCGGCTGCGGCTTCGACCCGGTTTTGGTGGAGGATGTGGTCACTGAAAGGCCGATTGTAACAGGCGACAAGAGAGTACCCGGAATGCCCCCAGCGCGATCCCCTCTTGCGCGGCTCAGCAAGGGGGGACAAGACACTCAGCCCTATATACAAAAATCTACAACCTAATAGTTTAGGGCTTCATTTTTTGGAAAGGAGTTCTTGTCAGACCCGACAAAGCATTGAAAACATTAGACACTTCACCATTGATATTTGGAGCAAGACTTGCACCTGAATAAAAGTTGGGCTCATTGGACCGCGCGCTGAGTTAAAGCGCCCTCTGCATGGTCCAGTCTTTTTAGAAGAGTTCAAGTCGGAGGTACGGCATGAATCGACGCTTCGCAGCATTCAACAAGCTTGGTTTGTCATAGTTATGTTGCTACTTGGCGCTGGCTTGTTTTTTGGCCAAGGCATTGTGACTGTGACGTAGCCCCCGAAAACTGGACCGCCTAGAATGTGAGTTCTCCCAAACCCAAGGAGAGGAGAACCGCTATGAAAGGCACGCGACACAGCGAAGAGCAGATCATTGCGATCCTGAAACAAGGCGAGGCAGGATTGACGACAGCGGAGTTATGCCGACAGCAGGGAATCACGGAGCAACCTTACTACCGCTGGAAGGCGAAGTACGGAGGAATGGCCAGCGGCGAGGCGAAACGGCTAAAGCAACTGGAGGACGAGAACCGGAAGCTGAACCATGTGGTGGCCGAACTGACGCTGGATAATCGGGCATTGAAGGACGTGCTCTCAAAAAGCTGGTAGGGCCTGCGGGACTTCGGGCAGTCGTGAGCTACGTCGCGGCGCAGTATCAGATGAGCGAGCGGCACGCCTGCAGGCTGATGGGATTGGGACGATCGACACATCGCTATCGATCGCAGAAGACCGATCGGGACAGCGTACTGCGAACCCGCTTGAAAGAGCTGGCGGCCCGGCGCATGCGGTTTGGCTATCGGCGACAGACGGCGATGCGGCTGCGGGAAGGAATGGCGGCCAATCACAAACGCGTGTACCGGCTGTACCGAGAGGAAGGTTTGGCGATGAGGATTCGGCAGCGGCGGCGAATCCGCTGGCATGGCTTAGTAACTAGCCCAGCAGCGACGAGGGGGAATGAACGTTGGTCGATGGATTTTCTGAGTGATTGTGTGAGCACGGGGAAGGTGATTCGGATGTTGACCATCGTGGACGATTGCACGCGGGAATGTCCGGCCATCGAGGTCGATACCTCGCTGGGTGGAACACGCGTGCGCCGGGTGCTGGATCGGATCGCGCTGGAGCGCGGACTACCAGAAGCCATCGTTCTGGACAACGGGCCGGAGTTTCGCGGTCGGGCGCTGGCGGCCTGGAGCGCAGAACGTGGTGTGAGACTGCAGTTCATTCAGCCGGGCAAGCCGGTGCAGAATGCCTACGTAGAGAGCTTCAACGGGCGCCTGCGCGATGAGTGCTTGAACGTGAACTGGTTCGCCAGTCTGAGCGAGGCACGACGAAAGATCGAAACCTGGCGGCAGGATTACAACGAACAACGTCCGCACAGTTCGTTGGTCGAAACACGGAACAGGGACGCCCATCAGCACCGTCAACATGAGCGTCTACAAGAACACCAGGGTGACAGAACGGGCCACCATACAGTTCCAGGCAGACGCCTTCAACTTGTTTAACCATCAATGGCTGGGAACACCCATAGAGAATGTTAACGATGCAGCGAACGTGGTGAGCGGTGTGACCCAGTTCGGCAGCAGAGCCTTCAACGGTAACGGTGGCGCACCTTTGCCGGCAACATCATTACCGACGGTATCGGAAGGCGCCGCTTGCAATTCGGAGCCAAGATCATTTTCTAACCAACTTCCGTTCGAGAGTGGGAACCGAGGAGCATCCGCTGGGTGCTCCTTAACTGTCTCCAGTACCTTCCAATTATCATAGAATCATCCGTAAATCCATGTCTGTGACCTGATAGTAGCTCGAGGCGAAGTCCACATGCCTTTCATAATGAATACGTTACCTCGGTGTTACTTTGGAACATTAGCTGCTTTACTGTTTCGCTAACAGCGATGTATTCTCCCGTCGTTCGCCTTGGCAATCAGCGATTTAACAAACATAAAAGCTGCTGAGACCTGTTTCCTAGGGCCCCAGCTACTTTTAGGAGACAGTTCAATGGAATCTGCCTTTCACCCAGTTGTAGCCCACGATTTTTTTGCACGCTTCACGCCAACGGTAGCCAAACAATCCGCAAGGCTCTTTCGATTCAGCCTCATTGTCGTCGTTGCCCTGTTTTCGGCAGTGGCTTCGTTGGCCCAAACCGCAACGATTGCCGGGACCGTCACGGACGCCAGCTGGGCCGTAGTGCCAGGAGCTGAGATCACCGTGCGAAATACGGCGACGAATGAGACGCACCAAACCACCAGCGGCGCAACCGGCACCTATGGCTTGACCAATCTCCCGGTTGGCAGCTATGAAATCACGGTGAAGAAGGAAGGTTTCAAGGTCTACCACCTGCCCAGCATTGAGCTGAGCGTGGCGCAAGCGCTCACCGTCGATCCCAAGCTCCTGACGGGTGCGGTAAGTGAGGAAGTGACGGTGCGGGGGGATCAGACGCAGGATGTCGACCTCGAAACCGCGCAGATCACCAACCTAGTCGACCAGAGAGAGATGGAAGCCTTGCCGCTGATCACGCGCAATCCGTACCAACTCGTGTTGTTGTCACCGGGGACGTCGCAGACCGACAGCGGCAATGCGGGTATTACCGTGAACGGCGCGCGCGACCGGAATAACAACTTCCTGCTGGACGGTGTTGATAACAACGATACCTCTGTGCCAGGCGGAATCGGTGGAGTGCTGACCGCCAATCCAGAGTCTACCGAAGAGTTCCGCGTTATCACGGACACTTTCAATGCTGAATATGGCCGCAACACCGGCGCCATCATCGACGTGGTCACCAAGAGCGGCACCAATTCCTTCCATGGGAACGCTTATTACTTCGGGCGCTGGAACGGTTTTGGCGGTGCGCGCGACTGGTTTAATCCGGCGGAAGGCATCAATGGAGCGCCGATGAATCCCTATATCCGCCACCAGTTCGGGTTTTCCGTCGGCGGTCCCATCATCAAGAACAAAACTTTCTTCTTCTTCAACAATGAGATGGACCGGTTCCACACGACTTTGACCGACCAGGCCACGGTACCAACGCAGGCGTTTCTGACCGGACAATTCAACTATACCTACCTCGATACTTCCGGCGTACAACACACCGTTCCCATCGACCTCACGCCCACGGGAATCAATAACTTCACCGGCGCTGCGCCCGGTGCCGGCGTGCCCGAGGACGCGACGATGCAGAAAGTGTTTGCAAATTATCCGTTTGCGCCTGCGTCCTCGTCGGCTGACGGTATCTCGGGCAACATATTCTTCCCCACCACCTCGAAGCAGAGTACTTACGCTCCAATCATCAAGCTCGACCACCACTTTACCGACCGCGAATCGTTGAGCTTGCGTTATGGATACAACCACTTTTTTGATCCCAACCCGGGCTTCTCGGATATCCTCCCAGGATTCGGAGCTTATGAGGAAAAGAGCATCAGTCAGGGTTTAGCCGCGCAACTCACTTCCACCCTCAGCAATAACTTGGTCAACAATTTTCAATTCGGCTGGAACCACATCTACGCGGCCTTCTATCTGACAAAAAACACAACCAATATTTTGGACGCGCCCGGGGGAGTGGACAGTTTCGGAAACGGTTGGGATTACGACATGTTTCCATTTAGCAGTTTCGCCAGCCAGTTAGGAGGAGCGGACGCCCAGGCCCGAAAGACGGGAACCATTAGTTACACCGAGAGCCTTAGTTGGGTGCATGGAAACCACACGTTCAAGTTCGGTTTCGATTTCCGTGACGTCGGCGAGAGCGGCTTTGATGATTTCAGTTCGCGCCGGCAGATCGTCCTCGACCCCGAGACATTCTTCGGCGGCTACAACCCCGGGGTCGTGAATGAAGTGGATCCGCAGGGGAATCCGTTGAATATCGCCGACGACAGGGCATTGGTGGATGGTGCAGATGCTTATTGGGGCTTCGTGATTCAGGATTCCCAGTCCCAGTTTTTCAATAAGACTGCCGTCCGCCAGCCCTCGGACAACAAGAATTTCAAGCAGCACGAGTTTGACTGGTACGGTCAGGACACCTGGAAAGTCCGGTCAAATTTCACCCTGAACCTGGGACTACGCTATCAATACAACGGGGTCCCCTATGAGACCAGCGGAAACCTCTCCAACTTGCTGCAGGATCCAGGTACCTTTGCCGCAGGTCAGTCACTGACCTTCAGCATCGTAGGCCCAGGCTCGGGACATCAACTCTATCAACCCGACTATAAGGATATCGAACCGCGCTTCGGCTTTAGCTGGGATCCGTGGAAGAACGGCAAGACTGCCGTTCGAGGCGGGTTTGGCATTTTCCACGACCGCACCTTCGGCAATGCGTTTGGCAACGTCCGTGCCGATCCCCCCTTCCAAGCCACGTTCTCCAACTTTACCTTTGACACCCTGAATGGCCTCTTCGGAACGGGCGAGTTTCCTGGGCAACTCCCAACCCAGCCGGTTTCCGCCTCCATCGCGGACGGGAGCGCAACTCCGGGAATTGTAATTTTCGACACTCACTTTCCCAACGCCGCCAGCAACAGTTGGAACCTCGACGTTCAGCGACAGCTACCGGGCAACAACGTGTTAGATGTTGCTTACGTGGGCGCCATGGGCGTGCACGTTTGGGGTCAACGGGACGGAAATCCCCCAGATCCTAATCTGGTAGCGCAGTTGGTGGCGTTCTGCGTGCCCGGCAATCCGAACAATCAAGGGTTCCCAGATCTCATCTCTCCCTCGAATCCGCTCGGACAATGCTCCTCGTCTACCGTTAGCAGCACAGACTTGTACGAGGGCCTGCAGTTTGGTGATCTGCCTTTCAACGCAGTCAACAATAATGCACTCCTTCAACCCGACTACCAGATCAACGAGTTCAACTCCATCTACCATGGGTTGCAGTCGAAGTTTGTGCACCGCATGAGCCACGGCCTGCAATTTCAGGCGGCTTACACCTGGTCGCACGCCCTCGACAACTCAGTCGATCCTCTAACCCCAGCCGTTGGAGCACGCACGTTCCCGCGTAACTCCCTCAATCTTGCCCAAAGCTATGGCAATTCCGACAACGACACGCGGCACGTGGCGGTGATCAACTACATCTATGAATTGCCAACTGGACGCGGCAAGAGCTATTTGAACCGCGGTGCCGTGGGCAGGATTTTAGAGGGCATCGAGATGGACGGGATCTTCACCGCCCAAACCGGACACCCGTTCGTGGTTCGCGGGACCGAGGATACGCAACGCACTGGGATTGCCGCCTGGGGCTTCCAAGTGGGAGATCCGTTCGGCTCAGGAGCGGGCTGCGCGCTGACTCCCGCTCCTGGTGCTGGTTATCAATATATTCCCAACCAATGCGCCTTTACCAATCCTCCCTTTGGATCGCAATCTAACAACCAGCGCAACCAGTGGTATGGACCTGGATTTTGGGACTGGGACGTAACCCTCGCCAAGAGGATGAGCATAACGGAGCGGGTGAAGGCCGAACTGCGCTTCGAAGGTTACAACATACTCAACCACCCGCATTTCAGCAATCCGGGAACCGATGCTTCCGCACTGGGTAATTTGATCGGGCAACCTGGGTTTGGAGTGATCACCAGCACATACCAAGAGCCTGACGGAACCACTTCGGCCCGCCAGATCCAGGTGGCGGTGAAGGTTCTGTTCTAGCGCGGCAGCCTTCCACCCTCAACCCTCAACGGCCTACGGCAATCGCCGCAGGCCTTCCTCTATACACACCTATTTCCCAAACATCGGGTAATGGCTGGCCGCGCCCATGAAGAACAGCATCACCACTGACAAAAAGGCGTTGGCTCGTGATGTCAGGAAAGCTTGCCGGGCCATGGCTTTGGCTTTGTCCGGCATGGGAGTGCCATTGGTGGCATTGTCACGCGTCCACTGAATAAGGCGTTTCTGGATGCGCCAGATCACTCCCCAAACGTTTAGCAGCATCACCCAGCCAATACCGCCGCCGATCCCAATCGAAAGCAGTCGATTGCTCTCCCATCCATGCGTGTTCGAATTCAAGAAGAGCCACGCCGCAGCCGCGACGACTATGGCATAGACCAGGCCGATGAACGCGCCATTGTCGAAGATTCCTTTGCCGGGGATGAGGCAGGCATAGAGCACGCCCCAGACAATTGTCCAGATCAGAAAGAAGCTTCCCATCACTGTGCCGTGAGAGGGGTTCAATCCCAAGATCTGGCCATTATGGACATCAGAAGTCACAATGATTTCCCAGTAGCTGAGTCCGGCGAGCACGGTCAGCGCCGCCGACATCCGGAACCACAGCAGAGCGCGCGTCATCAGTGCGGGCATCACTTTCACCTTGGTAGTGGCGTCGAGTTCTTTCATGAACGGAACATTCACGAAATTGAAGAAGTAGAGCAGCCCAACCCATGTGATTCCGGCGAGGAAGTGGATCCAGCGTAAAAGCATCTCGATGTTAGTCTTGACGTCGGAGGGGAAATTGATTTGGGGTGCGAGCAAAGTAAGAGCGGCGCCTGCCATAATGATTCTGCCTCCTGAGATTCGGGTCGCGATTGGCCCACGCGGGCGATTGTACACAACCCGGCATTTACCACACTGAAACAATTGGGTGCGTCCGCGAAGTTCGGGGTTGAAAACCTCGATAAGACGCCGTATCGTACTCGCAGTTACCTGCTGGCCCAGCCTTGGGAAACCAGGTTGGCCCCAAGGCAGTTTGTCCCCCCGTATTCCTTCTGCGGACGGCCGCGAGGAAACGCTGTTGTTTTGAGCTGCTCCAAAGACGAAAGCCGAAGGAGCAAATGGCTAGGTCGCAGTTCAAAAGGATCTAAGGAGATCGGCTATGGAAAACAGCAAGCCGGCGCAGAATATCCAGGATTCCTTCCTCAATACAGCCCGCAAAGAGAGACTGAGCATCACGATTTATCTGCTGAGCGGAGTCAAGCTGACGGGCCGCATTCGCTCCTTCGACAAGTACTCCGTGGTGCTGGAAGCCAACGGCCAGGAGCAATTGATCTTCAAGCACGCCATCTCGACGGTCGTGATGGGCCGGGCACTCCCGCATAGCGCGCACGTGACGCATACCGATGGAAAACCTGTGGCTGCTGGAAGCAGCACGGCCTCATCATCGGCGCCGGCAACCGCCGTCGCGGCGAGCGCTTCCGGTAGCGAAGGGTAAGGCGTCGCCGGCTTGCGCAGGTCACATCCCAAGAAGACTCGCGATCGCGCGCCCGCTGTCGGACGGGTGCCTCTCGACACAGAGCCCGCTCTTGCCGAGGACGCGCAAGAACGCGCTTTCTTGGTTGGCCTCGACGTGCGGACGCGCGGACGCAGCGGAGCAAAGGTTACGGCACAAGCGCAGGCCGCGCGCGACGCTGCCACCGTTCAGTCCTGCGCGAATGGCAACGCTGGAACTCCAGCTCACGTCTCGGGAAAATCTGCCACCAAGAAACCAAGCATCCCAGAGTTCGACGCCGAAGAATCGCTGGCTGAGCTGCGTACCCTGGCGGGCAGCGCAGGCGCGAAAGTTGTCGGTGAAATTCTGCAGCGGCGCGACCGGCCCGATCCCGCAACCTTGATTGGCGCAGGCAAGCTGGAGGAGGTCGCGGGCGCGGCTGCGTCCGCGAATGCCGACTTGCTTCTCTTCGATCACGATCTCACCGCATCGCAACAGCGGAATATTGAAAAGATCGTGAAGCGGCGCGTAATCGACCGCACCCAGCTGATCCTCGACATTTTTGCGCGGCACGCCCGCACCCGGGAAGGCCAGTTGCAGGTGGAATTGGCCCAACTACAGTACATGCTGCCGCGGCTCGCCGGACGTGGCGTCGAGATGTCGCAACTCGGCGGCGGCATCGGCACGCGCGGTCCCGGTGAAACCCAGCTTGAAACCGATCGCCGGAAAATCTACCGTCGCATCCGCCATGTGGAGCAGCAACTGGAAAACGTGCGCCGCATCCGCGCCCAGCAGCGGCAGCGCCGCGAATCAGCGCCCGTGGCGACCGTCGCGCTCGTGGGTTACACCAACGCCGGAAAGTCCACGTTGTTCAATGCGCTGACGCAGGCCGCCGTTCTCGCTTCGCCGCGCATGTTTGCCACTCTCGACCCAACCATTCGCGCCGTCGTTCTGCCCTCGAAGCGCAAGGTTCTCCTCTCCGACACAGTGGGATTCATTCGCAGCCTGCCGCACACGCTGGTCTCGGCCTTTCGCGCCACGCTGGAAGAAGTGCAGCGGGCCTCCCTGATTCTTCACGTTTCCGATGCCAGCAGCCGCCTTTCCGCCGAACAGGACGCGCAAGTGGAAATTGTTCTGAAAGAGCTGGAAGCGGAAAAGAAACCGCGGCTGCGCGTGATGAACAAAGTCGATCTCCTGGATGTGGAAGTGGCCAAGAGTTTGCGCGATGACGCGAAGACAGTTTACGTTTCCGCGGTCGAAGGCACGGGGCTGGACCGTTTGCTCGCCCGCGTCGACGAGATGATCGATGAAGATCGCGTTAGCCGCGTGCATCTGCGCGTCCCTCAGAAAGAAGGGAAGACTCTGGCCATGCTCGAATCCAAGGCGCGGATTTATTCGCGTGCTTACAAGGACGGCGCGGTCGAGTTGGAGGTGGAAGCGCCGCAGTCGATCGTGAGAAGAGTGCGGGACTTCGTGGTGGAGTAAACTTTGTCGGCTTGCATTGGGAAGGCTCATCTCGCTGTAAGGTGCCCGGTCAACCGCCGGCCTTCCGATCAGGGAGCGATTCATGAATCCTCGTCGTCAGGTCGTTAGATTCTGCCTTAGCGCCGCGATCTTCTTTTCGGCATTCTCTCTATTCGCCAGCGACACAGTTCTAGTTCACGGACACATCTACACCGGCAATCCAAAAGCTCCCTGGGCACAGGCCCTGGCCATCACCGGAACTCGCATTGATGCGGTCGGAACCGACCAGGAGATCCTGAGCCGGAAGTCCGCTAAGACGGAAGTCATCGATCTGCAGGGGCGAACCGTAGTGCCGGGATTTTCTGACGATCACACCCACCTGTGGTTCGGCGCGCTGGAGCTTCACGGGCTCAACCTCTCGACTCCCGAGTCGAGCATCACCCCGGAAGACGACCCGGAAGGCGTGGTCGCCAGAATCAAGGCTTTCGCCGCGAGCCATCCCAGCGACAAAGTTCTGTTTGTCCGTGCCGACTTTAGCACCACTCCGCCATCCACTCCCACGCATGAGCTGCTGGATCGCGCCGTCGCAGACCGGCCCGTCGTAGTGCATTACACGGCTGAACACGCGCTCTGGTTGAACGCTCGAGCTATGGCTCTGGCTGGGCTCACCGACCAACCGGTGGCCGATCCAGAGGAGGAGAAGTACATCATCCGCGACGCCAGCGGTCATCCCAGCGGGGTCCTGATGGAAGCTGCGATGCAGGTGATGGAGCGCGCCCTGGTGAACCAGTTTTCGTTGGACGAAAAGCTCGCATTCTTGCGCGACGCATCGCACCATCTCAACAGCTACGGCATCACCAGCATCAACAACGCCAGCGGAGATCTGGCGGAGATTCAGCTTTGTGCTGCCCTGCGGGAGCGTGGCCAGCTCACCGTCCGCACCCGCACCGCCTTCGGCGCGATAGGGGTGAAGCACCGCCTGACGCCTGAATTTCTGGCCGACCTCGACCAGGCGCGCACGCTCTATCACGACGATTGGGTTTCGGCGAACCTGGTGAAGTTTTTCGCCGATGGAGGCACCGGGTTGATCCCGCCTCTGATCTATGAACCCGCGGAATACAAAAAGCTGGTTCTCGAACTGGACAAACGCGGCTACCAGATCATGACCCACACCTACCGTCCTGACACATCGCGATTGGTGGTCGATACCTACGAAGAAGTTGAAAAGCTCAACGGCCCGCGCGACCGGAGACTTCGCGTTGAGCACGCCGACTTCGTCTCGGCGCAAGACATCCCACGGCTTGCCAAACACTCCATGATTGCCAGCATGCAGCCCACTTTCTGCTGCGACAAAAATGGCTCGAACTTCGATCCCCGCGATCGGACCACAACCGACCGCTGGCAGAGTATGGAAAAAAGCGGTGTGACGCTGGCCTTTGGCAGCGACTGGCCGTGCACTTGGCCGCCTAATCCATTAGTCGCGATCCAGGAGGCCGTCACCCGGACGATTTGGCGGCCGGCCCAGGGTGGGAGTGATTTTCCCGGAGGCACCTTTGACGGCGCTGGCCAGGCAGGAGCAGTCCCAACGAAAGAGTCATACGTTCCCGAAGAGCGCCTTACTGTCGAACAAGCCGTGAATGCGTACACCCAAGGCTCGTCCTATGCCAGATTCTCCGACGACCGGATTGGAACTCTCGAGGTGGGGAGGGAAGCCGACCTCGCGGTGCTTTCTCAGGATATTTTTTCGATTAAGCCCGAAGAAATTGGGAAGACCAGAGTAGAGATGACAATGGCAGGCGGGAAAATTGTCTTCACGGAAGGAAAGTAAAACCGACCAAAATTTAAATGGGCCGGCAACCAAGAAGCGGTGACATTCCTTGGCTATCGGCCCATTCGATCCTGAATTGGATCGGAGGTGATACCTATATGCTAATCCTCTTGCTGGGGAAGTCAAGGGTTAGTTGCAAGTTTCTGCAATGGTTCCAAAAGCTGCCTTGACGACGGGATTCGTCCTCTCCCGAAATGCTTCTCCCACCCCTCAAATTCTCTGCAAAATCGCAGCCCTTTGCGTTGACATAAACTCCTTCGGACGTTAGACTTAACAGTTTTCATAGCCCTCATTTCCCTGTATAGCAGCCTCAATGGATGAAACGCTACGACAACTAGGCGGATTACTGCTCGGAGCCGTGCCGACGGTAATTCTGGTGGCGCTGCTTTACGTTCTCTATACAGTGATCGTGCACAAGCCGTTGCGGCGTGTGCTCGATGAGCGCCGCAGCAAAACCGAAGGCGCCATCTCGAAGTCGCGGGCTGATATTGCTGCGGCGGAAGCGCGCACGTCCGAATATGAGCAGCGGCTGCGGGAGGCGCGGGCTACGTTGTTCCGCGGGCAAGAGGCTCGCCGCAAGGCGGCACTGGAGGCGCGCGCCGCTGCTCTAAATGAGGCCCGCGCGAAGGCCCAGGCGCAAGTCCAGGCGGCGAAAGCGGACATCGAGAAAGATCGCGAAGCGGCCCAGACCGGTTTGCAGGGTCAGGTTCAGACCCTGGCCATAGAAATCATGCGGCGCGTTCTGGAACCGGTTGGAGCCGGACGCTGATGTCGAAAGCTAGCAGCTCGAGTTACCACGCTTTTACAAGCATGCCTTCCATCAAGAAGACGATTGGAGCGACCTCACTCGCGCTGCTCGCAATCATTTTTGCCGGATCGACGACGCCGTTGCGTGCGCAGCAAACGCCTGCGGCTCCCGAAAAGCGCGAAGTCAAGCAGGCGCCGCCGCAGCGCGGCTTTGGGCAACAACTCGTCCACGAGTCGCGGGAAGTTGCCGGTGAAGAAAAAGACGAAACCGGCGAATTCAAGCAATCGACATCGGTGAGCCTGATCGCGAAGTGGACGGGACTGAGTCTGCGGCATGCCTATTGGTTAAGCGTGCTGCTGAATTTCGCCTTGATCGCCGGGGTGATCATCTGGGCCAGCCGAAAGTATTTGCCGGCAATCTTCAATGCGCGCACGGCTGCCATTCAGAAAGCGATGCAGGAGGCGCAGAAGTCCAGCGAAGAAGCGCGGCGGAAGCTGGCTGAGATCGAATCGCGGTTGATGAAGCTGGATGGGGAAATCGGCATGATGCGCGACGCTGCGGAGAAAGAAGCTGCTGCAGAGGAAGCCCGCATTCAGGCCGCAGCTGAGGAAGACAGGCGCAAGATCGTGGAATCGGCGCAGCAGGAAATCGCGGCTGCAGCCAAGGCGGCGCGGCGCGAACTCACTGCCTATGCGGCCGATCTGGCGGTAGGACTCGCCCAGAAACAGATTCATGTGGACGCCGCCACCGATCAGGCTCTGGTGCGAAACTTTGCCAGTCAGTTGGGTGCGCCCGGAAACTCATCAGATACCCAGGGAAAGGGCAGGCAATAGCAGATGGCGTCGGTAGCCAGCACGTATGCTCGGGCTTTCGCCGACGTGGTTCTCGGAGCCCATCTCGACGGGAATCGCGCCCTTGCCGAATTGCGCGCCATCGCCGCCCTGCTGGCCGAGAGTTCAGACTTGCGGCGCGTGTGGGAGAATCCCGCAATTCCCGCCGAGCAAAAGCGCGGCCTGTTGGACGCGATCACCCAGCGCGATGGCATTTCAAAGCACGTGAGAAATCTGGTTGCGGTATTGATCGATCACCGGCGCATACATTTCCTCGAGCCGGTCATCCGGCAACTGGAAAAAGAGCTCGATGCACGGATGGGATTCGCCGAGGCGGAGATTATCACCTCCCGCGACTTAGGCGACGCGGAGAAGCGCGAAGTCGAGGCCCGAGTCGAGAAGCTGACGGGCAAGAAGGTCCGCGCGCATTATGCGCAGGATCCCTCGCTTCTCGGCGGCGCCGTGGTCCGCGTGGGCAGCACGATTTACGATGGTTCGGTAAAAGGCCAGTTGGAAAGAATTAAGGAAGCTATTAGCTCTTAGCTTCTAATTCCTAGCTTTGTATGGCTAGTGGCTAGTAGCCAGAAGCTGGGTTTACGAGCTGATTCTATGGCACAAATCAAAGCAGACGAAATAAGCAAACTGATCCGCGAGCAAATTGAGAACTACGAGTCGAAGATCTCCGTGGACGAGACCGGCACGGTCATCACGCTGGGCGATGGCATCGCGCGCGTCTATGGACTGGATAAAGTCATGGCCGGCGAACTTCTCTCCTTCCCGCACGATGTCGCCGGCATCGCCATGAACCTGGAAGAAGACCAGGTCGGCGTAGTGCTGCTCGGCGAATACACCGAAATTAAAGAAGGTGACGAAGTGAAGCGCACCGGCCGCATCATGAGCGTTCCGGTCGGTGACGCCATGATTGGCCGCGTGGTTGACTCGCTCGGCCGCCCCATCGATGACAAAGGTCCCATTGCCAGCGACAAGTTCATCGCTCTCGAGCGACTGGCGCCCGGCGTCATCGACCGTCAGCCAGTGCGCGAGCCCATGGCGACCGGACTCAAGGCCATCGACAGCATGATCCCCATCGGTCGCGGCCAGCGCGAGTTAATCATCGGCGACCGCCAGACCGGCAAGACCGCCGTCGCGCTCGACACCATCATTAACAACAAGGGCAACGACTTGGTCTGCATCTATAACGCGATCGGTCAGAAGCGCTCGTCGATTGCGCAGGTGGTAAAGATTCTGCAAGACGCCGGAGCCATGGAATACACCATCGTGGTGGCGGCATCGGCTTCCGAACCCGCGCCCATGCAGTACATCTCGCCGTACGCCGCCTGCGCGCTCGGAGAGTACTTCCGCGACAATAAGCGGCATGCGCTCGTCATTTATGACGATCTTTCCAAGCACGCCGCCTCCTACCGCGAAATTTCTCTGCTCTTGCGCCGTCCTCCCGGACGCGAGGCCTATCCCGGAGACGTTTTTTATCTCCACTCGCGCCTGCTGGAACGCGCCTCCAAGCTGAGCGACAAGAATGGTGGGGGATCGTTAACCGCTTTGCCCATCATCGAAACCCAGGCCGGAGACGTTTCCGCCTACATTCCGACCAACGTCATTTCGATTACCGACGGTCAGATTTATCTGGAAACGGATTTGTTCAACCAGGGCGTCCGTCCCGCGGTAAACGTCGGACTGTCGGTCAGCCGCGTCGGCGGCAGCGCGCAAATCAAGGCCATGCGGCAGGTTGCGGGCACGCTCAAGCTGGAACTGGCACAGTACCGCGAACTGGCGGCCTTTGCTTCGTTCGGCAGCGACCTCGACAAAGCCACGCAAGCACAACTCAACCGCGGCCAACGCCTGGTCGAACTGCTAAAACAAGACCAGTTTTCGCCGCTGCCGTTCTCCAAGCAAATCCTGATTATCTTCGCGGGTACCGGAGGATTCCTCGATGATCTCCCGGTCAGTCAAGTCCGCGACTTCGAGAAAGAGCTTTACAAATATGTGGAGGCAACCAACTCCGCCCTGCTGCGTACCATCATGGAGAAAAAAATTCTCGATGACAATCTGAAGGCGCAGCTAAGCGACATAATCAAGCAGGCGAAGCAGCAATTCGTCTCGGAGCGCGAAGCAATAACAAAATAAGTCCCGAGATCCCGAGTAACGAGCGAAAACTGTGACTCGGTGTTAGATACTCGGTACTCACAACTCAAACATGGCTAACGTTCTCGACATTCGGCGCCGTATTCGCAGCGTGGTGAACACGCGGCAGATTACCAAGGCCATGAAAGTGGTCTCGGCCGCCAAGCTGCGCCGGGCGCAGGACCGCACTATGGCGGCGCGTCCCTACGCGAAGATGTTGACGAACGTGTTGCAGTCGCTGGTCGCACGCGCGGAAATTTACGATCCAGAAACCGGCGAACCCAAACATCCTTTGCTGGCGGAGCGCGAAGAGAAAAATATTTTGCTGATCGTGGTCACCGGCGACAAAGGACTGGCAGGCGCATTTAGCGCCAACGTTACAAAGGCAGCCACGCGGTTTCTCGAGTCCAAGGTAGGAAAGAATATCGACATTGAGGCGATCGGCCGCAAAGGGCGCGACTTCCTGCGCCGGCGCTATCCCGCCGCGGCGATTCAAACGCGTAGCCTCGCCGAGTCCGAAGACGCAACGGAAAAGCGAGGGGAGGCCGGGGATCGCACCGGAGCAATACAAATTGTGGGCGAGCACGTTGGCGTACTCGGCAAACTGGAGTTCGCCCAAGCCCGCACTTTGGCGGAGACTGTGATTGAGCGCTATGAGCGTGAAGAGATCGATTCGGTCTATATCGTCTTCAACGAATTCAAATCCGTGATCGCGCAGCGCCTTATCGTGGAACAGATTCTTCCCATCGAGCAGATTGGCGAGCAGACGGTCCGTCTAGTCGAGGAGATGACGGAAGAAGAAAAGAAGAAGGCCAAGGAAGCGGCGATCAGTGCCGGCGTCGGCCTGCGCGGCGAGAGTCCCATGGAAAAGGCTGCCTCGCAATTCGGCACGGCGCAGGTCGATTACATTTACGAACAGTCGCCCGAGGAATTGTTCCGTGCGCTCCTGCCGAAATATGTTGGCATCCAGATTTTTCGCGCGCTGTTGGAGTCGGTCGCCGCTGAGCACGCCGCCCGCATGACTGCGATGGATTCCGCCACCAGCAACGCCACCGATATGATCGACTCGCTCACCCTGGCCATGAACCGGGCGCGGCAAGCGAAGATCACAAAAGAGATTATCGAAATCGTAAGCGGCGCCGCCGCCATGTAAGTCGCATTCTGCAGGCGGCGTTCGGCCGATCGGTTGCAGAGTGCCAAGGTGAAATGGAAGGGCTAAGCGCTTACCCAAGCTAGCAGCTAGAAGCTGAAATTTATGCCACAAAACATCGGACATGTAATTCAAATTGCGGGACCGGCAGTGGACGTGCAATTTCACGAAGGCCACCTGCCGCCCATTTATGAGGCGCTGCGCGTGGTGAGCGACGGTTTCACCGTCCCCACGCCCATCAACGTGATCCTCGAAGTGCAACAGCACCTCGGCGAAGGCCGGGTGCGCTGCATTGCCATGGAAGCCACCGACGGCATGGTGCGCGGCATGAATGCCATCGATCAGGGTGGCCCCATTTCCGTCCCCGTGGGCCGCGGTACGCTTGGACGCGTGATGAACGTGATCGGCGAACCGGTCGATCAGCTCGGCCCCGTCGAGTACACGGAAAGAATGCCGATTCATCGTCTGGCGCCGGCCTTCGACGAGCAGGCTACCACGGCGGAAATGTTTGAGACCGGCGTGAAGGTCATCGACCTCATCCAACCGTTCCTGAAGGGCGGCAAGATCGGCCTGTTTGGCGGCGCGGGGGTCGGCAAAACCGTCGTCATCATGGAACTGATCAACAACGTTGCCAAGCAGCACGGCGGTTACTCGGTCTTCGCCGGCGTTGGCGAGCGCACGCGCGAGGGCAACGACCTGTGGCTCGAGATGACCGAGTCCGGCGTGATCAAGCCCGGCGATCCCGCCCACTCCAAAGCTGCTCTCATTTACGGCCAGATGACCGAGCCCCCTGGCGCCCGCCTGCGTGTGGCCCTGACCGGTCTGACCGTCGCGGAATATTTCCGCGATGCCGAAGGCGCGGACACGCTGCTGTTCATCGACAACATTTTCCGTTTCACGCAAGCTGGCTCGGAAGTGTCGGCGCTGCTGGGCCGCATGCCCAGCGCCGTAGGTTATCAGCCGAACTTGGCAACGGAAATGGGCGAATTGCAGGAACGCATTACATCAACCAAGAAAGGTTCCGTCACTTCGGTGCAGGCGATTTACGTTCCCGCCGACGACTTGACCGATCCCGCGCCGGCGACAACTTTCGCCCACCTCGACGCGACCACTGTGCTCTCCCGCGCCTTGACTGAGATTGGAATTTATCCCGCCGTCGATCCGCTCGCTTCCACGTCGCGCATTCTTGATGCGCGCATCGTGGGCCAGGAACATTACGACGTGGCGCAACGCGTAAAGAAAACGCTGCAGACCTACAAAGATCTGCAGGACATCATCGCCATCCTCGGCATCGACGAACTCACCGAAGATCAGAAGCTCACCGTGGCCCGCGCGCGAAAGATTCAACGCTTCCTCTCGCAACCGTTCCACGTGGCCGAGCAGTTCACCGGCGCGGCCGGACGTTATGTCAAGATTGCCGACACCGTGAAAGGCTTCAAGGCGATTGTCGAAGGCAAGTACGACGACATCCCCGAACAGGCTTTTTATATGAAAGGCCCGATCGAAGAAGTGCTGGAAGCGGCAGAGAAAATGAAGGCAACAGCGTAAAGCCGATCGTTATGGCAGATACTTTCCAACTCGAAGTCGTCACGCCGGAAAAGAAAGTGGTCGAGACGGCTGCGGCGGAAGTTCAGATTCCCGGCAAGGACGGCTATCTGGGCGTCTTGCCAGGACACGCACCGCTCATCACTGAGCTGGCCGTCGGCGAGATCACCTATCGCAATGGTGGGCAGGAGCAGCGTCTCGCGGTGGCTTGGGGATTTGCCGAAGTCTTGCCGGATAAAGTAACGATTCTCGCCGAAACCGCGGAACGTCCTTCCGAGATCGATGTGGAGCGCGCTCGCAAAGCCAAAGCCCGCGCCGAACAACGCCTCACCAGCGGCGACCCCAATGTGGACGTCGAGCGCGCTCTCAACGCAATGCACAAAGCCGAGGCGCGCCTGGAAGTCGCCGGGCAGAAACAGTAACCACCATCGGTTCCCTCTCTGGTACGGAGCACGTAATGCGACCTCATCCCGTTTCCCTGCATCTATTCTTGCTTTTGTTCAGCTTCGCCAGGTTCGTCACAGCTCAACAAATGAAATCTGCTCCGCATCCTGTCCCTGTCCCGCCCGTCCCGGTTGTGTCTCCCGAAGTTCATCCCGACGGCAGCGTGACTTTCCGCTTCCGCGCCCCCAACGCGCAGGAAGTCAAACTGGCCCGCGAAGGCGCGGAGCCGCAAGCCACGCAGAAGGACGATCAAGGCCTGTGGAGCTTCACCACAACTCCTCTCGCGCCCGACTACTACGGTTATTCCTTCGTCGCCGATGGCGTCCGTCTCATCGATCCCTCCAACCCTTCCTTGAAGCCGAATCTGCTGGCCACGGAAAGACAAGTGCACGTTCCCGGTCCGCCCTCGTTGTCCTGGGAGTTGAACAAGGTTCCGCATGGCGAGGTCCACCACCACTTTTACAAGTCGGAGATCGCTGGCGATGACCGCGACTACTACGTCTACACTCCGCCAGGCTACGAAACATCCGTCAAGAGGAAGTATCCCGTTCTCTACCTGCTCCATGGCTACAGCGATGACGCCAGCGGATGGATCGCCGTCGGCCGCGCAAACGTGATTCTCGACAATCTGATCGCCCAAGGCAAAGCCAGGCCAATGATCGTTGTAATGCCGCTAGGCTACGGCACCATGGAGATGATTCAGCAATCTTGGGATGCGTGGAGTCACAAAGAACTGCGCGATGCCAACTTCAAGAAGTTCACCCAGGCGCTGCTTGCGGAAGTGATGCCGCAAGTCGAGACCGAATATCGAATCGCAAAAGACCGCAACGCGCGCGCCATTGCCGGCCTATCGATGGGTGGTTCGGAGTCCCTGCTGACAGGCCTGAACCACCTCGACAAGTTTTCCTGGATCGGTGCTTTCAGTTCCGGGGGCATTCCCGAAGATTTCGCGAAGGATTTCCCCTCCCTCGATGCGAACGCAAACCAACAACTTCATCTGCTGTGGATTGCCTGTGGCACCGAGGATCATCTGATTACCCTCAATCGCAATCTGCGCCAATGGTTGCAAACCAAAGACGTGAATCATACCGACATCGAAACGCCCGGCATGCACACTTGGATGCTATGGCGGAGGAATCTTGCGGAGTTCGCGCAACTGCTCTTCGCTAAATGAAAGAATCGTATTCCCAAAGCAGCCTACGGCACGTTCACCGACTCCCTATCCTCCGAGGCGACTCGCTTTACCGCGGCCGTTCGCTCCAACTTGTCCCACGCGAACTTCCTCCCTTCGAGAGCGCGCTTCAGCGTCTTGAACAGAACCACGGAAAATAACTGGCGATAGGCAAAGCGCTGCAACCATACCTGGCTCAACAACCACACATCCTCTTTGTCGTCCGGACGGCGTCGTTCCAGCGCAAACGCCAGAGCCGACGCCAGGAAGTCAATCACCAGGAATGCGAAAAAGAACAAAACGAGTTTGTGAAAGCTCGCCGGATCAGTGGAATCGGGATGGAAATGTTTCTGGACGAAATACCACAAAGCGCCGAAAGCGAACATGATGTCAATCAGCGGCGACACCAGCGGCAGGAGAATCTGGAAGATCACAATATTCGGCAGCGCCACAAATCCCAGAGCTCCTTTGCGCGCGAACACCCCACTGTGTTTGTAGACGGCCTGCAGAATTCCAAACGACCAGCGGAATCGCTGGCGCATCAAGCCATTCGCACTGGTGGGCGCCTCGGTATACGCCAACGCCATATCTTCGTATTCCACGCGATAGCCGCGTCGTAACAGAGCCATGGTGAGGTCGGCATCTTCTGCCACGGTATCGACCTGGTAGCCACCGGCCTCGCGCACGGCTGAAACCCGCCACGCCCCAATCGCTCCCGGCACTACGCTCACCGCGCCCAGAACATCCAAGGCGCGCCGCTCGAAATTCTGGCTGGTGATGTATTCCAGTGCCTGCCACCGCGTCCACAGATTCACGCGGTTTCCCACCTTGGCGTTGCCCGCGATAGCACCAACTTTAGGATTGGTAAAATGCGGCACCAGGCGCGAGATGGCGTCACCAGCGATAATCGTATCGGCGTCAATGCCTACGAATAGTTCGGCATCCCGAATGTGCTCGATGCCGTAGTTGAGAGCCTCCGCCTTGCCCGCGTTCGGCTTGGTAAGGATGAGAACTCTGCCAGCCTTCGCTTCGGCGGCAAATGCACCTCGAGCCACTTCCAGAGTGCGATCCCTGGAGCCGTCGTCGATCACGATCACGCGCAGGTTTGGGTAATCAGAGTTCAGCGCGGCGCGAACCGTGCGCACAATCACTTTCTCTTCGTTATAGGCGGGAATCAGGACAGCCACCTTCGGCCTATACGATGCCACTTCCGCGGGCTTGCCGAAAATCTTCTCCTGCAGCCGGTCATAGACCGCTGCCGCTCCGATAAAAAGCAGTCGTCCGGTCATGAGCAAATCGCCAAGGAAAAAGATCCATGTGATCGAGACGATTCCGGCCTCGAACAGCCAGAATCCCAACCCATCCAGGCGTGCAGCCCAGCGCTGCCCGGTGCTCAAAGGCGACATCACGTCGGCGCGCGTTTTGCCGAACAACTGAAACACGGGCACGACCGCATACCCACGCGCACGAATGCCGTCGATAATCATCGGAAGCGCGCGAACCGTTTCCGCACGATTGCCGCCTCCATCGTGTAGCAGAACGATGTTGCCGCAGCGCAGATCGTTGGCCCCGCACGGCGGCAAGTGCGCCAGCACGTAGCCGGAAATCTCTTCGGCCGTGTGCCGCCGCGGCTTGTCGCTCCAATCGTTGGGGTCGATCCGGTTGCCGACCGTGATGTAGCCCATGTCCTGCGCAAATTCCAGCGGCTTCACTTGGTCGGCGGTGTCAGGCTCTTCGTCGATGGCGTAGGGCGGTCGCAGCAGTATGACGTGCACTCCCATAAGGCTAGCAAAAAGCCGCTCCGTCAGATTCAACTCGACTTTCATGTGGGTCGCGGAGATGTTGCTTACGTCGGGATGCGTAAACGTGTGGTTGCCGACGGTATGGCCTTCGTTGTAGATCCGTTTCGCCACGCTGGAGAAGTTATCGGTCTGTACCCCGATCAGAAAGAACGTAGCCGTCGCGTGCTTCTGTTTGAGCACATCAAGAATCTTCGGCGTCCATTCGGGATCGGGGCCGTCATCGAAAGTAAGCGCAACTTCATTCGGGCTGTACCCATAACGTCCCACGCGAAACGGTTCCGGCAGGTTCTGAAAATTTTCGTCGGTGATCAGCTTCGTGTTCGCGTCGATGGTGAGATCGCGAGTGCCGTGAGTTGGTCGATCTTCGATGCGCAGAATCTCGCCCTGGCCCTCCATGTCCACGTCCTGGCCCGGGGGCACATCGCGCAGTTTGTCCGCGGCACCAGCATCGCCAGGTACGTCCCAAATGCGCCACAGGGAACGGTCCTCGCCGCCCAGCCGCCACAGGGCGAAAGTCTTGATGCCTAACGTTTGTGCGGCCCGCATATGGTTCAGAGCCGTCACGGCATCGAGAAACCACACGTCGTGCCGCACACTGCGCTCGTCCAGATAGCTGAAGTGCGGATTCAATGCATCGTCATCAAAGGTCACGTCCTCATCCGAGTCGCGCGCAGCCAGCCAGGCTTCCTGCACGCTGACGGAACTGTCATGCTCCTCCGGGGGAAGCTTCCCCTTCTTTGGCTTCAGCACCCAGTCATAGCCATAATTTGCGATGGCGCAGATCAGCTTCTCCTTCGGGATCACACTTACCGCGAACTTAAGATTGTCGACGAACCAGTCTTGGGACGCGACCGGCCCCGACGACGCTCCCGGATAATGCTCGTCGTAATTCATGATGATCACGCCGTCCGCGGCCGCGGAAATTGCGGCGTAGTCGAACCCCTTGCTGTGTGGAGGCACGCTGACGTACAACTTCATCCCGCGCGCGTGCAAGTCCGCGGAAAGTTCGTTCAGCAGCGCTACATAACCCGGTTGGCCGGAGTCCGGGAAAGCTTCGAAGTCCACCATCAACCCGCCGAAGTGGTCGGAGGAAAGAAATATGCCTACCTGTTTGCGGAACGCCGCCCGCGCCTCAGGATCATTCAAGAATCCGGTAACGTCGCCCACCCAATCGGTGCCGTTGAAATTGTTAACCATGGGGAAGACTTCCATGCTGGGGTCTTCCGCCTTCAGAAACGGCATCACGCGGTCATCGACGGGGCGTGCGCGATCGTTCTGCACCACATCAAAGAACTTGTTGGTCTGGTCGTCTACCCCCTGCAAGCGGCCATCGGGAGTGAGCACATGCAGCCAGTCGGGATAAAGCAAATCGATCTGACGCGAGAAATCGCGCAGCGAAGAAAAGCTGGCCGCATCCCACGGAACATAGAACGCCGCCCGAATGCCTTCTTCCTGGTTTAGTTTGACCTCCGACGCTGGCACCTTCGATTTCCGATGCGAGCGGTTAGCCAATTTCTTTAGCCGATCCCGGGCCTTTTGCTTCTCGTTTTCTTTCAGAGCTCTGAAAGCGCGCTTCTGCGGCGAGAACAGCAGTTCCGGCAGACGCTCGTCCCGCAACGTGGTGTAGACGAAGAAGATGATGAGCGCCGAAAGCGCCGCGACCAGGACGTCTACCAGACGTCTCAGGCGCTTCCAGCGAGCGCGTTGCGGATCATAAAAGACAGGTTCGGCCATGGAAAGCTAAGCGTTAATCGTATGCTGCAAGCGGCAGACGGTCAATTCTTGAGAGAAGGTACAGGGTCGCGGCAAGTGGTAATGAATGAGTAAGATGCGCTTTCTCGCCGCGAAGTTGACTCAACGCGCTATATTCTCATCGTGCTGCAACTGCTGCGTAAGGATGCTCGATTCTTTCTGGCAGGGAGCTTGGTGGCAGTTGCGCTGCGGCTAGTCTTCGTCCTTCACTTTCCCGGCATCGTCGACGACTCCCGCCTGTACGCCGATATCGCCATGAACTGGCTGCAGTATGGCGTCTACGGCATCACCAATTCTGGCCGTGTCGTCCCCACTCTCTCACGGCTGCCCGGATATCCCGCGTTTCTGGCGGCGATTTTCGCCGTCTTCGGCTGGAACAACTTCCGTGCCGTCCTGCTGATCCAGGTCCTGTTCGACCTGGGCATCTGCTATTTGATCGCGGATCTCGTGCGCCGCCTGTTCAGTGACCATGCGGCAAAAGCCGCATTCATGCTTGCTGCCATATGTCCATTCCTCGCCAATTATTCTGCCGCGGCTCTTACCGAAACTCTGGAAATCTTCTTTACCACCCTGGCGCTGGATTTTGCCCTATGCGGGCTCCCATCCTTTTCTCCGGACTCTTACACGTCGAAATCGACCTACACCTGGATCGGCTGCGGCCTCTGCATCGGCGCCAGCATTCTGTTGCGCCCCGACGGCGGAATTCTTCTCGCCGCTGTCGCGGGATATTTGTTTCCACTTTTTCTGAGGACAATCGCAGGGCCAAAGCCAGCAATACTCCGCCCGCTTCCTGTCCTGCGCGCCGGAATTGTTTTGCTCATCGGCGCCCTCGCTCCGTTAGTCCCGTGGACGCTGCGCAACCTGCACACACTGCACCGCTTCGAACCGCTCGCACCTCGCTACGCCAATGATTCCGACGAACCTGTCATGACGGGATTCAATCGCTGGACCAAGACCTGGATCGTAGATTATGTCTCCGTCGAAGAGATCTATTGGAACGTCCCTGGCTCTGAAATAAATGTGGCGCAACTGCCGCGCCGAGCCTTCGACTCGGAAAAGCAGCGCCGTGAAACCGCGCAACTTTTCGCCGACTATAACCTGGATCACGATTTGGCTCCCGAACTCGACGCGCGCTTTGCAGCGCTCGCGGCCGAGCGCATTCACTCCGCTCCGCTGCGTTACTACCTGTGGCTTCCCGCTCTGCGCATCGCCGACATGTGGTTGCGTCCGCGAACCGAGTTGCTGCCTTCCGACCCGCGCTGGTGGGAGTTCAATGACGAACGCAATTGGCTTGCACTCAGTATTGCCTTCGGCGTGGTGAATTTGGCTTACGTGGTGGCAGCCGCCGCTGGTCTGTTGCGAGCGCGCCTATTTTTCGGAATGGGACTGTTCGTCTTATTTCTCGCGCTGCGCTCGCTGTTCCTCGGCTCGCTGGAGAATCCCGAACCTCGCTACACCCTGGAATGCTATCCCGCGGTCATAGTCTTGGCGGCAGCACTCTTTATCGGGAAATCGCATCGCATCCATCGAAACCTCAAATAAACAGGCTTCTAAATCTGGAACGGCGTATGTGAAAAGTTGTATTCAATCGTTTCAAAGCGCCATAACAGTTGAAGATTCAGCTTGCGCTTTGTGGCCCCGCAGTTGCACAATAGCGCCCCATCAGGTCCCCGGGGTCTCAAGTCCGTGCCTAACCTCCTGGGCAAACACAATTGAAAGCATCCGCGTTCTGAGGAGCTCCCCATGCCTTCTGGCTCACGTATAGCTACTCTGTTGATTGGATTCTTCCTCGCCCTCAGCGCTTTAGTCTTGGCACAGACCGCAACCACTTCTCTGCGTGGCACGGTCTATGACGCCAAAGCCGCCGTGGTTTCTGGTGCTACCATCACCATCACGAACCCGGCCACAGGATTCAAACGCACGACCAAGAGCGACGGTCAAGGTAATTACCAGTTTCTCGAGTTACCGCCCGCTAAGTACAACCTGTCGGCCGACTCGCCCGGCTTTGCCACATTGAGCCAAAACGGCATAGAGCTCCAGGTCGCAACCCCCGCCACCTTGAACATCAATATGCAAGTCAGCGGTGGAACCGTAAAAGTGGAAGTGAGCAGCACCGCCCCGCTGGTCAATACTCAGGATGCGAGCATGGGCCATGCGTTCGGAGCGGACCAGATCGCCGACCTCCCCTTCGAAGGCCGTGATCCCGCTGGCATCCTCAGCCTGCAGACCGGCGTTGTGTTCACCGGCAACAGCACGCATATCTCCAGTGCATCCGACAGCCGGGCCGGCGCCGTCAATGGTGCCCGCAGCGACCAGACCAACATCACCCTTGACGGCGTGGACAACAACGACGAACTTCTCGGCACGGCTTTCACGGGAGCGATTCGCGCTCCGCTCGATTCCCTGGAAGAACTGAAAGTAACCACCAGCAATTCTGACGCCGACACGGGTCGCTCCTCGGGAGGGCAGGTATCTGAAGTCACGAAGAGCGGCACCAATCACTTTCACGGCTCGCTGTATGCTTACAACCGGCCCACTTTTACTACGGCAAATGACTGGTTCAACAAGGCCGCGCAAATCCAGGCGAATGAACCCAACACCGCTCCGTTCTTGCTGCGCAATACTTTTGGAGCGAATGTCGGCGGGCCCATCATCAAGGACCGTCTCTTCTTCTTCGCCGCCTACGAGGGCCAGCGCAAACGCGAAGACTTGCAAGTCACGCGCGTTGTTCCCAGCCTGGGCCTGCGCACGGGCAACATCAGCTATCCTTGCACTGAAGATCCGACCTGCCCTAGTAGTGGACTAAACACCCTGTCTCCGAGCCAGATCGCTAGTATGGATCCCGTCTGCTCTACCAACACTCCTCCCACTTGCCCCCTCGGACCGGGAGCGAATCCGCTCATCGCCTACCTTCAGGGTAATCCGAACTCCAGTCCAAACTCCATCTTCAATCTGTATCCACAGCCCAACACGGACACGGTGGGCGACGGCCTCGACTTTCAAGGCTTCACTTTTCCGTCCCCGCTTCCGCAGGGTCTGAACGACTACGTCCTTAAAATCGATTACAACCTCACACGAGACGGTAACCACCGCTTGTTTGTGAAGGGCATCATGGATAACGAACAGCAAGCCGAGCGCAACGTCGGCACCGCCTACACGATTACCGGCGACGGCGGCGAGGAGTTTCCCGGACAGCCTCAATCTGAGACAGAGCACGATAATAACAAGGGCATCACGGTAGGTTATACCGCTACGTTAAGCAGCACCCTGATCAATAATTTTCACTTCGGCTACATCAGCCAGCTAATCAATATCTCAGGCCTGCAGACCCAGCCCTACGTTGATTTCCGTGGCATGGACAACCTCTACGGTTTTACTCCTACCGTCAACACGCACGTGCCGGTAAGGAACATCGTGGACGACTTCACCAAAGTAAAGGGCAGTCACACCCTTCAGTTCGGAGGTAACTACCGGCAAATTGACAACGTGCGCGAATCGAATGAGCAGAACTTTTTTAACGCCCTCACCAATGTCTATTGGCTGAACTTTTCCGGCATCTCAAACACGGGCAGCAGCTTGGATCCTGCCGCTTTCGGCTTTCCCGCCGTCGACTCCGGTTTCAGCGCCAACTACGACTTTGCCATGGATGCGCTCGCTGGCATCATTACCCAAGTCAACGCCAACTACGAACTGGATAAAAACCTGAATGTAATTCCCCAAGGCCTGCTCGTTCCCCGCCATTTTCGCGATCACGAATACGAGTTCTATGCGCAGGATCAATGGAGGATGAAACCCAACTTCACTTTTACCTATGGCCTGCGCTATTCGATTTTGCAGCCTCCCTATGAGACCACCGGAACCCAAGTCGCACCCACACTCAGTCTCCATGACTGGTTCAATCAGCGCGGAATGGCTGCGGCACAAGGACAGGTCTATGATCCGATGATCGGCTTTGCTCTATCAGGCCAGGCCAATGGCAAGCAGCCTTATTGGGGCTACGACTATAAAGATTTTGCTCCGCGCTTCGCCTTCGCCTATTCCCCGAAAGCCGAGGGTGGCTGGTCCAGGCGTTTGTGGGGGGGGCAAGGGAAGACCTCGATTCGTGCCGGCTACGGGATCTATTTCGATCACTTCGGCGAAGGCATCACCAATACTTTCGACCGCGAAGGTTCCTTTGGCTTGACCACTGCCGAAATCAATCCTGCCGGAATTCAGACGGTAGACGGCTCGGCACGCTACTCCGGACTCTACAACATTCCGACGAGCAGCAACGATGGCTGCAGCACGCCTCCCTGCTCGCTCATTGGAGCCCCCCCCACCGGTCCGTTTCCAGTCTTTCCGCCCTCCGGGGCCGCCACTCCCGGCGGCTTCGCCATCACATGGGGCTTGGATGACAAGCTGAAAACTCCCTACTCGCACGTCATTGATTTTTCCATCACTCGCGAGTTGCCATCGAACTTTGTGTTCGAAGCCTCCTACATAGGACGTTTTGCCCATCGCCTCATGCAGGAAGAGGATCTGGCAGAGCCAACCAATCTCTATGATCCTGGCAGCAAGAAAACTTACTTCCAGGCAGCACAAGCTCTGGCCAGGCAGTACTATGCCGGGACACCGATTCAAAACATCAGCGCTTCATCGATCGGCACCAACTACTGGGAGAACAAATTCCCGACAGCCGCGGGCGCGGCTGTCAACCAGCTTTTCGGGACCTCAAGCGAGCCAGCCGGATTCACCCAGCCTTGCCTTGGAAACCCGATTGCCAACTCCAACACCGTAACCGCTACCCAGGCGATGTACGACTTGTTCTGCAATTTCTCGGGTAATGAAACCACAGCCCTCGAACTCGCGGACTCACCGGGATTGATCAATGCCAATACTTGTTTCCCAGCCTGTGCCACCATCAACGGAACCCTGACTCAGGGCTACGACTACTATTCGCCGCAATTCTCTTCCCTGGATGCTTGGCGCAGCATCGGCAACAGCGCCTACAGCGCTGGCCAGTTCAGTCTGCGCCATCGTTCGGGTGGGTTTGCATTTGACCTGAATTACACCTACTCCAAATCAATCGACGTCGGTTCCAACGCCGAACGCGTCAGCACCTTCGAAGGCGGAGGTTTTGCCAGCCAGATCATCAACTCGTGGTTCCCCAGGCAAAATCGTGCCGTCTCCGATTTCGACACCACTCACATCTTCAACGCGAACTGGGTCTACGAGTTGCCGTTTGGCCGTGGCAAACATTTCGGCAGCGGCATGAATAAGATTGCTAACTCAGTGGTTGGCGGCTGGACGTTCTCCGGGCTCTGGCGCTGGTCCAGCGGATACCCATTCAGTCTGATCAGCCCTGAGTGGGCCACCAACTACGACCTGGAAACTCCAGCCGTGCCCATCAGCAGTGCGCGTCCTAAGACCGGCAGTTTTATCGTCGCCCAATCTGGCGGCGGCACCGGACCTAACGTGTTTCAGGACCCGGGAATCACGGATGCCGGCACCAATCCCAACGCCGCCATCAACCTTTTCCGCCCCGCCTATCCCGGCGAAGGAGGACTGCGGAACGGCCTCCGCGGCCCCGGCACGTTTGGAATTGATACAACAGTGACCAAGACTTGGGCCATCAAAGAAAGCCAGCTTGTGAAGTTCAGCTGGTCCATGTTCAACGTGACCAATTCCGCCCGCTTTGACGTGGGAACGATGCAGTTGAACAGCAACGATCAGCTCTCTGCCAGCAGCAGCTTTGGAAATTTCAGTTCAACACTTTCCAATCCGCGCGTGATGGAATTCATGCTGCGTTACGTTTTCTGAAGTTGTAGAAGGTGAGCGGAGATTACGAGCCCTACGACAGCGGCGAGTCGCTCATGCGGAACCGCGTCCGCACGTGCTCCGAGATCAACTCAATCGCCGACCGATTGGTTACCGGGTCACTCTGGGCCAAATATCTCATGGCTTCCACCAGCAGGCGCTGCCCATCCACGTAGCGAGGATCGGACGAGCGTTCTCTTTTTGTGGAACGACCTAATCGCGGAGGAACAGGAATCGTGAACACTTTCGCCATGCGTGGGATCCAAACTAGGATTCTTAAGGCAGTATAGCGCCCTGCCCGCTTTTTTCCGAACACATTCTTGCCCTTCAGATTCAACCACTTAGCCCCGAGGCGACACAAATTTCGTCTTGTTCGTGGTTTTCAGGCGAAACACCTCGTTATTGATCTTGGCGTTGACCTTTATCGCCGAATACCTGGCCGTGCGGGAATCACCCTGGCCCTGCATGAATTTCTGTTGGATGGAGATGCCGCGTTTCACGTCAATCCAAAGAAACGCCTCGCTAAAATAATTCCGCACTTTTTCGCTCTTCGGAACCAGGTGCAGTTTCGCGGTGGTGATGCCGTCAATGGTCTCATCGCCCTCAAAATTTACCTCAAAGGATTTTTTCAAGTCCTGCCCACTGCCCCCGAAGCCCAGCACCAGATAGCTTTCGATCTCGCCATGGTTCGCGCCCGTCGAGTACTCAATCACCTGCTCAATCTTTGGCTGGTACACCTGCAGCTTGCCATCCTTATAGAGCACGTATTTGCGATCGGGTTCCCTGATGTCAGCTAGCATTTCGATGTCTGGACCCGACCGGCGATAGTAAACCGTGCCCTTCTGTAGGTCGTGTTCATCTACCACTTTCTGATACTGATCCCATTCGAAATCGGCTTGCGCCGTCTGGAAGTGAGCCGCCACCGCATCCATCGTCTGCAGGACGCTGTCCAGGGTCACGGGCTCCTTCGCTTGCAGAGCAGAGGAAGAGCTCACTACTGCCAGCGAGAGCAGGCCGATGGAGATCTGCGCTGTGGAGGACGAACTCACTACCACCAGCCAGAGCAAGACGATGGGGATCATGTTTGTTTCACTATTCTCTCTTCACCCAAACCCGGTAGCTCTGGATCTTCCCCGTGCGATCGGAAACGGCCTCATACTTCACGATCGATACCGCGCCCGAAATCGGCTCGATGATCTTTAACAGCTGATCGCGGACCGAGCCGTCGTCCCCGGGCGAAAGCCCAGCTCCCGAAATCTCGTAGACAAGTCCGCCTTGCGCATCGGGCGTAACCAATACACCGCTCAGATGCGGGTTCCGAGGCACGGGTTTATCGTTGAAGTTGATCCAGTAAGGCGAGGAGAAGATGAAAAGGAGAATCAGCGTGACCATGATGTCGTAATGCAACGTGCCACGCTCATGCTGCCAGAAAATATAGCTTCGGATTGTAGGCCAAACGCCGCTCATCGGTAGGGATGGCGCGCCTGCGACCGTCGTGCTGATTTCCACACGCTGCAAGTCTAGTGACCGCGTCCTTTCTTAGCAAATAACGGCTTCTAGCTCCTAAGCTTCTGACCTCATGCGGTTCAGGCTAGAAGCTTTTTGCCGTAATCCTCTCCGCCCCCACATAGGGCCGCAGCACGTCCGGAATGATCACGCTCCCATCGGCTTGCTGATAGTTCTCCACAATCGCTACCCAAGTTCGGCCGACGGCAAGCCCGCTTCCATTCAGCGTATGCACGAACTCGGTCTTGTTCTTGCCTTCCGGACGATAGCGAATGTTCGCCCGCCGCGCTTGGTACGACTCAAAATTTGAGCACGAGGAAATCTCGCGAAACAACTTCTGTCCCGGCAGCCACACTTCAATGTCATACGTCTTCGCCGAGGAAGGCCCCATGTCCCCGGTGCACAACGTCACCGTTCGATAATGAAGGCCAAGCTTCTGCAGCACCGTCTCTGCATTCCGCGTCAGCTTCTCGTGCTCTTCATACGAGTTCTCCGGCCGGGAAAACTTCACCAGTTCCACTTTTTGAAATTGGTGCTGCCGTATGATGCCGCGCACGTCCTTCCCGTACGATCCCGCCTCGCTTCGAAAACACGGCGTATACGCCGTAAGCGAAATCGGCAACCGTGCCGCATCGAGAACTTCATCGCGATATAGATTCGTGACCGGCACCTCAGCCGTCGGAATCAACCAGAGATCCTTTTCTCCGTGCGGAACGCGAAACAAATCCGCCGCAAACTTCGGCAACTGCCCCGTGCCATACATCGACTCCGAATTGACCAGATAAGGCGGCAGTACCTCCGTGTACCCGTGCTCACGCGTATGCAAGTCGAGCATAAAATTTGCCAGCGCCCGTTCCAGTTTCGCGCCCAGATCCCAATAAACCGCAAACCGCGCCCCCGTTAGCTTGACGGCGCGTTCCAGGTCAAGCACGCCGAGTTCCGCGCCCAGTTCCCAGTGCGGCTTGGGCGTGAAGTCAAACTTCGGCGGCGTTCCCCAGCGCCGGACCTCTACGTTATCTTCCGCGCGGTGGCCCACCGGTACGCTTACCTGTGGCAGGTTGGGGATTCCCGAAAGAATATCCTGCAGGCGGGCGTCGAGGTCCGCAGCGGTTTTTTCCAGCGCTTGAATCTGCTCACGCAGATCCTTGGTCTGAGCGATGGCCGCGGTCGCGTCCTGCCCCGCCTTTTTCAACTTGGCGATCTCTTCGGAAGCTTTATTCCGCTGCGCCTTCATGGTCTCAGCTTCCGTGATGGCCTGGCGGCGGTGGGTGTCGACCTCGCGGAAATCCTTCAACACGGCAGCTGGGTTCGCGCCGCGCTGCCGCAGCATTTCTTCCACCCGAGACAGATTGTCACGCACAAAATTCAGATCGAGCATGGGAACCAATTACTCTATCGGAAACCGGGTGGAGAATGCACGCTTCCCCCGACCGCTGCGCTACGAACAGCTGACATTGACGAGAACCGGGCGTCGATGAACTACGATTTCCCGCAGCAACACAATGCTCAGAAGCAAGAGCACCCAAACCTGAAGCGACATCACCAGCGCCTCCCATCACCAATGATTCGTTAATGCCCTGGGAATGCGCCCGGCAATCTGCACGGTTTCCAGCGGCGTCAATCCTGACATCGGAAAAGGAAGCATCAACCCCAATGACACCAGCGCAGCAAAACGTTCTCTTCGAAACGAAACAAATGCCCAGCTCCACTGTACTGGATGTGGCGTCAAGGCTGGACTACGGTCAGTTCGAAAAGCCCGGTTCAACCTAGTGGCTAAGAAACCTCGTCGTCTTCATTCATCGCGCGACAATCAAACTCTTCTTAAGCGTCATCAACCGAGGCGGTCTCAAACGCAGCAATAGTTCGCCCTCACGAGATCTCGTGAAGTCCCGAGGACCTGTGACAGAGAACTAGCCGTAAATAGCTGATCTCACAGTGAATGCGATTGGCGGCGAGCTTGCATTGAGTCTCGTCGAGGCGCGCGGGAGAACGATGTTCACCGGTTGTCGCCAATTTTCGATCTACTGGAGATTTCAATGCTAAAACCGAGCGCTGTACTCTCTCGCATTCTGTCGTTGCTGCTGCTTCCACCGGCTGCTGCTGCTTTTTCCTCCGCGCAGCTCATGAAAGGTTCCGTTGCACCCGTGGCCGCCATTACGGCGGCCGGAGCGGCGATGGAGTACGGAGAAGACAACGCTCATTCCGACCGCTCTGAGCACCGCGATAAGAGCGGCGACTCAATTACAATCCGCTCACCCCGCGAGGGCCAAGTCATAACAACCAGTCCGCTTAGGGTAAGCCTGACGTTGGGTCGCAAACTTGATCGCAAGACGCTCCGAGTGGTTTTCAATGGCAAAGATGTCACTTCCCGCTTCACGACTCACCACGAGGATGACGACGATGGAAAAGCATCGGCAACACTAACGTCGTCCGATGGGCTACGAAAGGGCGAGAACAGATTACGGGTCCACGCCCACGGCGCGGATGGCCACGTAATGGAGCGGGTGCGGTTCTACTATTCCGCTGGCCTGCAGGCTGGGCAGAACCGGCCATCGTGGCTGCCTCCCAGTATCGGACTCTCGCTCAATGGGTTACCAGGAGCGCAGGTTGCACCGTTGTGATCCGATTCGCCGGGTTTTGAACATGAAACTACTACAGTTTTACTACAGTGTTTCCAGCGACAAGAGACCTCGCTGAGGTGACCACGATTCCGCCAGAAATCCTCAATAAGTGATAACTGATTTCAACAACTAAGAGAATTCTCTACTCTACTATATTTTTCAATGGGTCACCAGGAGTGCAGGTTGCACCGTTGTGATCCGATTCGCCGCGTTTTGAACATGGACCTACTACAGTTTTACTACAGTTGTTCGAGCGACAGGCGGCGTTAACGTCGCCACGATTTTCACCATGGAGGACGGGTCGATGACTGTAAAAACGATTTTCGCCACTTGGGGACATTACTTAATGTTGCGGAAGTTACCAAACCCTTCCGAAGAAAACTGAATAAGATTGCAGCTTTCCGTTCACATTAGGACGATAGTTCTGTGCGTTCCAGATCGTGTTATCGGTGTAGCTTCCGTAGTTGAAACGGAGACCGCCATCAAATCCGGCGCGAAGGTGGTAATTGCCCATGGCTCCCACAAGGGTCTGCGGCACGTTTACCTGGGAGACCGGGCCCGCGCCGGTGCCGAGCGCTCCGGCAAAAGCCGCAGCAAAAGCGGCTTCAGAGGGGTAGCCAGCAACAGAAACAGCTCCTGGGAAGTTGGGATAATCCGCCGGATTGAGGTCAGGGCGCCAGCCGCTGTGGGCAAGCGATCGCGCGAAGTTAAAATTGAGCCCCACTCGCTTCTTGAGTTCATAGGCGGAGTGAATCGAAAAAGTCTGACTTAGCTGCTTATAAGGCACTAGCGGTTGGGTATAGACACCGACAGCGGGGTCGTTGGCGAGCTGCATATCCGTGCGCAGATTGTCTTGCAGGTAAGTGTATCCACCACCAATGCTCCACTGCGGAACCGGCTTGATGGTCACGAACGTGGTATCGGTATAAAGGTGGTTGGTCCGCTGCACTACGGGAAACGACTGCTGCAAAATTACATCGCCGTCGTTGCCGATCGTGAACCAGTGAACCGGAGTAATGGTGACGTCACCAAACACACGGTGATTGGTGTGCGGGTCCGTGACATAACCAGGATCGTGTGTGCCAGTCCATTCATAGCCCACTCGTGCGTTCCACAGTTCCGCGCTGTAAAAATGCAAGGCTGTACCTGCAGTGTTGCTGAAACTAACGGGCACGACGTAGAGCGGATCTGTATTATCGGGCGAAGAGAATTGCGGCCACAAACCTGCATTTGACCGCGTAATATTCATGCGCTTGTAGTACACCTCCACATCGAACTGTTTTGACACGCGGTAAGCCAGCTTCAGACCCTCCCAATGCCTGTGCAAAGAGGGGTTGCCAAAAACGTAAAACACGGTTGGGTCAGCAAGAGAATACGACGAGACAAACTCGTTCACCAGATTCTGCTCATGAAAGTCAGCCACCGCTCGCAGCTGGGAAACTGGATTCCATGTCAGCGTGGCGTCCGCGTTAAGAGAGTTTTGGGAGTGATTGCCGGTAACTAGAACTCGCGGATCGGACGGAGTATATAGGTTGTTTGTTCGCGCATAGCTGACGTCGCCGTTCAAGGTGACGTGATGCGCCACCGCCATGCTGATCTGCAGCAGATCGGCCTGCGTTTGATGGCTGGGCAACACGCTGTGGACGTAGGGGCCCGCCGGAGTATAGGGGATGTTTTCGCTGGTGGGGATGGTGCCGGATGTTCCGTAGATATCTATCGGATTCTGCATGCGGTCGTTAAAGCTACGATACTCGTGCTGATAGACGAGCTTCAGAAGCTTTCCTAACTTAACCTCAGCGCCTCCGGCTATGTTTCGCGTCGTGTAGTTTAAGGTGCGGTACTCGGAAGCGGAATGGCAGTTGGCGCAGCCACTGTCGTCTATTGGTATTACCCCGTCCCCTCCCATATCGAAGTACTGCATCTGGCTGTTTCCGTCCCGCGCCTGCCAGCCGCCTTTGACAAACAATTTCACTGGTATTTTGGGTAACTGCACTTTGACCGCTGCGTTGTTCATCCTCCGGCGGATACCCAGCAAGGAATCCGGAGAGACCGTATCGATGCGAATGATATCCGGAGAAATTACGGACGCTCCGAAATAGGAGTTGTCATCGAGGTGGCGGATAAAGCTGCGATTGTCGAGGGTGAAGTCGAGCCATTTTCCGAAGGTGACGCGCGACTTCAAGTCGTAATCGTCCCGGCTTATGACATCCCAAGTGGACTTGATGGGCATGTGTTGCGGAACACTGACGTAGTCAAAGGACAAATCACCACCCAGCGATTGTTGCAAGGAGTCGTACTCACCAACCCGACCACCGTATCCGCTGGTATCCAGGAAGCGGTATTGCGGCATCATCACGGTAACGTGGTAGTTGACTTCGGGAACGTTCTCAGCCGACTGGGAAGCGGTCGAACTGGGTTGCTGAGCCTGCACCAGGTAGGTCGCTGCCGCAACTGTGACTGCAACTATGAGGAGTGCGGAAAACCTATTCATTGCGTGACTCCTTGCCCGAACCAGTCCTAATGGGCCGGGTACTACTTGTCGATGAACTTACTTCCGCCGGTTGCCGAAGGAATGTCACTTCCATGAATTGCGTTATGGCAATTGGTACACCGGTCGACCAAGGGCAGACTCGCGCCGTTGTGGTGCGCCGAATGACACTGCAAGCAGAGCGCGGGTTGGCTCACGGCAAGCATGTTCTGGTTTGGCGATCCATGAGCGGAGTGACACTTGAGGCAGCTCTCGTTTACCGGAGGGTGCTGGAAGGTGAACGGCCCCTGATATTCGGCATGGCAGGTGAAACAGAGTTCGTTAGTGTTGGACAACTTCAGATTGTTGCCCGCGCTGCCGCCGTGCGGGTCGTGACAATCAACGCAGCTCATTTTGGCTTCGCGAATAGGGTGGTGGTACGGCAAATCTGCTTCGGCATTTTGCTTCTGGTGGCAGCGCAGGCAGTTCTCATTCTGCTGGCGGCGAGAATCGATAGCTCTCGGAATACCAGAGGCTTCAGTCTGGAACTCGACACCCGTCTTTCCGTGCGTCTCGCCATGAATAGTGTGGCAGTCGCTGCACTTGATATCCTGTGCCGCGTGTGCGCCGGAAAACCAGTTGCGAACATGATCGGATTTCGCGTGGCAGGTTAGGCACACCCCGTTCGATTGTTCGGCGGAACGGTCACGGAAGCTGATGATCTTGTCTTTTGATTCGGTCGAATAGCCGCCTGCCGCAATATGCAGACTGCCCGCCCCGTGACACTGTTCGCAGGCAACTTCTTGCATCGCGTGCCCGCTCCGGCGATAGGTCTTCGAGAGATCAGCATGGCAGGCAGCGCATTGTTCCTCTCCAACTTTCTCCGCGCCGGGGATGTCCACGAACTTGCTGAAGTCCTGTCGGATCTTGTCCGACGTTGGGGTCTTGGTTTTGTCTTTTGCAGGAAGCGAAGGAGTGAGCAACAAGGAACCGGAGAAGAAAAGCGCGAGGAGCAAAGCACGTCGCCGCATAGCGACCTCCCGGATCAGTGCTCAGTCTAGTGAACCCGCCCGCAAGGGTTATGTGACCGCAGACACCTCGACCGGTGATGACGAATAGCCCACGCAGGGTTGGAGATGCAGGTCAGGATCCCGCTGGATGACGGGCTGCTCGGAAGTAACTGTTGTCAACAGATGGGATGAGTTCTACATGGCGCCCAGCGCCACAACGATTAATGAAAACGGAAGCGTTAGCAGTATGCTGTGTCGAGGCGTGTGGTCCAGAGGTCTTCGGCCTTACTGGCGCTTGAGAGC
>Ga0116121_1000027_pt1 | contig 72093 bp, 48 predicted proteins | sample June2015DPH_13_1_FD_89725 | JGI IMG/M metagenome (GOLD analysis project Ga0116121, IMG submission 89725) | Peatland microbial communities from SPRUCE experiment site at the Marcell Experimental Forest, Minnesota, USA - June2015DPH_13_10 | ecosystem: Environmental > Terrestrial > Soil > Wetlands...
AAGTCTTATTATCTTAGCGTGTCAGGCGGCCGGTGAGGCGGAGATTTTCGCAGTCGGCACGTGCTAGTATCCCATTCGGAAACATCGCCTCAACTCTTTCTGGAAGTCGTATCCGCGCGCTCCGGCCCGCGCCATGGGTCGCAAGTCCAGCCTCTTCCTCATGATTTCTGCCCGGAAACCTGTCGCGCAATCAGGCTTTGAGTGCGCGCAGTCAGAGATTCTGCTCGCACCAGGCTTTTAGCACAAACAATGACCAAGGGCGCGACCACGAAGTTTGGCCCGCCAGAAACCGGCTCCAGACGTCCTGCACTGCGCTGGCGCTGAGAAAATCCCGGCTCCCGTCGTCCTTTCGCAGCGTATCTTCCACCACGGGCTTCATCTCGGAGCGCAGCCACTGCTCAAAGGGCAGCGTGAAGCCGCGCTTGGGCCGATTCACAATTTCCCTGGGCAACTCGATGCCGAGACTAGCAAGCAAGAGACTCTTAGGGGAATCGCCTTGCAGTTTGCGGCTCCCTGGTGTGCGAAAGCAGGCTTCCACCAGCGCGCGATCGAGGAACGGGACTCGCAGTTCGAGCCCATGAGCCATGCTCATGAAATCGGAGTCGCGGAGCAATGTGTTGCGCATGTAGAAATGCGATTCCAGATAGGAAACGCGGTTTATGGGATCGAGGCCGGAGCTGTCGGCCGCGGACTGCTGCAGGAGATTTTCCAGTTCCCGGTTCACGGACTCGTGATCGCCCGAGTACAGCGCATTGCGTTCTGCCGCCGTGAATAGATTGCGCGTCAGGAAATAGGGGTGAGTTGCCGCGCCTTCGCGGGAGCCTTTTTCCGACGCCAGTTCGGCAAACTTGCGGTTGCGGTCGTTCTTTCCGGCCAAAAGAGCCATCGACGCCGCGATCGGACGGCGTATCACGGATGGGAGTTTTGCGAATCCGGCCGCGGCCCGTTCCATTTTTGGCACGCGACGAAAAGTCGAGTAGCCGGCGAACATCTCATCGGCGCCTAAACCGGTTAAAGCCACTTTGACGCCGGCCGCGCGCGTCTTTGCGGAAACCAGCCACGTGTTGATGCCGTCAATGGTCGGCTGATCCATCGAGCGCAGAGCATCCGGAAGCGCGGAGAGCGCGTCTTGCTGCGAAATCATAATCTCGTGATGATCGGTGCCGAAACGTCGTGCGACGGTTTGCGAGTACTGAGCCTCATTGAATTCTTCTTCGGTAAACACAAGCGAAAATGTCGATGCGCGCACTCCGGCCTGGCTCATCACCGCAACGAGCGCGCTCGAATCGATGCCACCGGAGAGAAATACTCCAACCGGCACGTCGCTCACTAAGTGCGAAAGGACGGCACTCCGCAGCAGATCGGGAAGACTTCGGACCGCGTCGCTGGCAGACGAACTTTGAGCTTGTCCGCTGGTGTGAGGGGAGTCATGGTCAATGCTGTGGAGAGCACTCCAATACTCTCGACTCTGCAGGCTTCCCTTCTCCAGGGAGATCACGTGCCCCGGCGGTACGGCGGAGATGCCTGCAATGATCGTATGCGGCTCGTACACGGAGCCGAAGGCAAGAAAGCTGAAGACTCCATCGGCGTCGAGCTGGCGCGTAACCAAACCCGTTTGGAGCAGGGCTCGTACCTCGGACGCAAAAAGAAAATGGCGAGCGGACTGATGGTAGTAGAGAGGCTTGATTCCCATCGGGTCGCGCACCAAGAGAAGTTGCTGGCGCGCCTCATCCCAGAGCGCAAACGCGAACATGCCGCGCAAGCGAGAAAAGGAATCGCCGCCCCAGGTGCGATAAGCGGTGAGAATCACTTCCGTGTCGGAGTGGCTCTGAAAGCGATTGCCGGCGGCTTCCAGTTCGGCGCGGAGTTCGCGAAAGTTGTAAATCTCGCCGTTGAAGACGATCCAATTGCCGGTGGGGACGTCCTGCATGGGCTGATGGCCAAGTGGTGAAAGGTCGATGATGGAGAGCCGTGTGTGCGCGAAGCCGGTTTGAAGGTTTGAATTGGAATTGCCCGGAATGATGACGGTGCCGGAATCGTCAGGGCCGCGATGCTTGAGCGAGCGAACGGCGTTGTTGAGGATGTCCTGGGAGAGACCTCCATCTTTCGCAACGATGCCGAAGATCCCACACATAGGGTCGGTTTACTTGAACGCCTCGACGTAGAGGGAGTGCGGCAGATCTTTCAGGTCCCCCGGCGCGAAGGGCGGGACTTTGCTTTGATAAAGGCGGCTCTGCTCTTCGGCGGAGCTCTCAACCGTTCTGAAGCCCGCCTGGCCGAGCACCTCTTCCATGTACGAGAAGTCAAAAGCGGCGCGATGCTGGCCATCGCAAAAAATGAAGTTTGAGAACCGGCCTCCCAGCGAATCGAAATTGCGTGGAAATGAGTCGAACCAAGCGGTCCGATTCTGGTGGTAGGCCTGGATTGCACTTTCGAGATTCGGAACAATTAATCGCAGTCCCCCACGGGGCTTGAGCACGCGAAAACATTCCCGCAGCAGCAAATCTAACTCATCGGAATAAAAGTGCTCGAACATGTGCGTGGAATAAATAGAGTCGACCGAACCGCTTCTGAACGGAAGACCGTTTCTTACATCGAGCCAGAGATCAAGCTTATTGAATAGATTGCCGTCGATATTCAGGAACCCCGGGAGGTATTTTGGACCGCAACCTAAATGCAAATGGAGCGCGCCATCCCTGGAGGACAAGGGCAGCAGGTACCGATGCAGCAGATAATTTGGAAGTGTAGCTTTGGAAATGCCCCAAAAAACGACGTCCTTATAGCGCTGGTGAAGCAAACGATCCTCCGGAAACGGTTAGGCGATTATAGTTCACGCAGGTGGGCAAGTCAGAAACAAGCAGGAAGTTGATTCATTGCCGCCCCAGCATTTTCTTGAGCGCCTTTCTTTTCCCGGACCAGATTGGGTCCACCAGGCCCGAGTACATGAACTGGTACTCAGACGGTGCATAGTAGGATTCGATTTCCTTACGCCAGATGAGATGCGGCGAATCGCCGGCCAGATCGACCGTGCCGGGACACGGCGTAAAGCAGAATCGGTGCGTTTCTCTGATGAGCTGCCACGCAGCAGTGTCGATTGCATCCCACGAATAGGCCCAGGCAAAGGCATCGACGGGTTTGCCCGTCCATGCTGCAATCTGCTCTCTGCTTTCGCGGACCTCGCGCTGCAAATCAGACGCCGATAGGCCCGCCAGACGAGAATGCGAAAAGGAGTGATTGCCAATCCAGTGTCCGCGGCGAGTGAGATCGGCCAGCTGTTGCGGCGTCATCGGTGTCCAGACTTCCTCAGTTGCGCCGGCTGTATCAGTCATGCCAGGGCGGCCACAGTTTCGTATGTCGATTTTCGAATAGTAGAAGTTCTTTGCCTCTTTTGAACGAAGGCCGATGAATTGCGGCGCAATGAAAAAGATTCCGCGCGCGCCGAATGATTCAAGGATCGGCGCGGCGACGTGATAATTGCTCTCTCGTCCGTCGTCGAAAGTGAAAAGGACAGCGGGCTTCGAACCGGGCCACGTTTGGGCTTTGCGCTCCCAAGCGTACCCGAAGGTTGCAGGGTCGATAAGGGTGAAATGGTTGGAAACCCAGTCGAGGTGCTCTCGCAGCCGATCCGCATGGGCGAGAAGGGTCTCATGCATTTCCACAACGACAATCCGGGGCCCAGCGTCGCGACGCGCTTGCAAGGCCAACGCAAGATCGTTCAGGCGCAGAACGGACGCGGTCTTCAGCGCGCAACGTCTGGCGGCAGCTCTCAACCCCAAGTCGGATTCTCCGGAAGATTAATCAGATAACCCAGTCGCCATCGGCCGGAACAAAATGAAAGTCATGTGTCGGCAGGATACGCTGCCGGTCGAGAAGCCAGCCATTGGGCGATTCGAACGCGCGCCGCTGAAAACCGGCATGTACGCATACCTCCTGCGATGGACCGTCCAAACAACGCAACACAATCATGTGCACATCGTTGCGATACCGCTCGTGGAGCGCAGCAACAATGGCGAGCAGGGTATCGGGTTGTGGCTTCGGAAAAACGTCCAGTAGAAAGATAGCGCGGATCTGTCCTCGATACCCACGCGGCCTTTCATTGACCGCAACGAAAAACCGCTTCTTCGAATCATGGGTACGAAACGCGAACAGAGAGACAGAAGGATCGGTACCCGAAAAATATCGCCAGCGAAGGAACGGCTCGTGGCGAAGCGCGGTCAGGCCTTCGGTCGGCTGAACGAGCCTGAGTTCCATCACCTCGTCGATAGTGGAAAGCCGGTTGAGTTCAGCTTTTGCCGCACGTGGAAGCTTCAGCCTTCGAAAACGACACAACGGGGCCACGCCTGCGGCCAGCATCTTCGAAAGCGTTGGGGGCACGCCACGACGATGCGCGACTTCCTCGATCACTGGTGGCCAGTGCAAAATGCCAAGTAATTCGTGGTCCGAGTCGGCAATTGGAGTTGCTCCGCGCGCCTTCCATAGCTGTGCGGCGATCGCATTCGCGGAATTTCCAAAGAGTGGCGTGCCTTTCGCCGCGCGAGTGAATTTAAGAAAAAGTGAGCCGCCCGAGCCGCGGTGCGACTCGTCCACATAAAAGCAGCTTGAGCCAAGCAGGAGCAATGGCTTGCCGTTCAGCACGAACATTTGTGGAAGATACAGAATGCAACCGGCCAGAGTGCCGGTAGAAGAACGCACGCCCCAACCTAGTGGAGTTCGTTCTTGACGCGCTGGATTGTCAAGCAGCAACCATTTCAAATGACGGAGAGTTTCGTCCGTGTCTCTTCCTGATTGCGCCGCTACGAACGCAGACAGTTCCGGCAGGTCGTTCTCAGCGAGATCGACCAGCGTTACTTTCGAGGACGGAGTTGCTGTGCTCGGAGTGGTCATGGCCGCGTCACATCTCGATATACATCGTTGAGGCGGCGCACTTGATCTGTCATCGTGAGACCGCTGGTGATCGTCTGTCTCGCATGGGCGCCGATGCGAGCTCTTAAATCGACCGACCCCAGAAGTTGCGACAATGCCTGAGCCATTTGTTGCACGCCGTCCGGCGGGATCAACCAACCATTGTGGCCGTGCTGAATGATTTCGCCAATGCCCTGCCCTTCACAGGCAATGACCGGCTTCGCGCAGGCCATTGCCTCAAGGTAGGCGCAACCCAACCCTTCAAAACGGCTTGGGAGCGCAAAAACAGTACATGCCCGCATCGCATTTGCCACGGACTCGCGATCCTGCCGTCCCATGAAAACCACTCGATGGGAGATTCCGAGGTCGCGCGCGAGATTGGCGAAACGGTTCTGATCCGGGCCTTCTCCAATGATCTGGCAGTTCAAGCCTGGGAACTGCGATGAAAGCTGGGCCATCGCTTGTAGAACAACTCCATGTCCTTTCGCAAGGAGTAGGTTGCCGACGATCAAGATCGTCGGGGCTGGCTTGCCGGCCGTTGCGGTTTCATCCGGAAACGTCGTTTCTTCGGGTTTGAACACGTCGGCATCCGTGCCGTTATAAATTACGCAACTGCGCAGGGGCTGCCGAAGCCCATCTTTGAGTATCTTCTCAATCGCATGGCTGACGCAGATCACGGATCCGGCGCGCCGATAGACCTCGGCAGAGATTTTGGCGCGCCGCCGCGCCGCAGGAGTTCCCGTCTCGAAGCAGGCATTGAAAACGTCGAGCCCGTGGATGGTGACGACAAAAGGAATATTGAGACGCTTTGCCAGCAACGATGCAGCATGTCCGCAAGGCAGTGCAGCGTGCGCATGAATTGCGTCGATCGGTCTTTGCCGATGCATCTTGCCAACGAACCGTAACAGCCGCCAGTAGAGAAATGCGCCGGCCGCCGGCAGACCCCGGTTGCCGGGAATTTGCGGGTAGCGGAGCCATTTCGCTTTCGAACCCGAAAGTGGGCGGCGGGGCCCCTGGTAGAGCGGTGAGACTCCGATCACCGTGGATTGCAGGTCGTAATCGGCGAAGTGCTCGATGGACTCCGAGATATATGTGCCGTAAACCGGGTTCGCGTCATAGGGAAAAAATGGCGTGAGCGTGAGGATGTGGAGCGCGCTGCCCGGCTCGCGTCTTGCGGGCCCCAAGGTGGCATTCTCCGACTGCGCCTGGTGTGGACCCGAACGTATCATTTTGAATCCCGCGTAAGCCCAGGTATTTGCCCGGAAAAGACGGACCGGACGGTTTCTGGTCCGAGTTGTCGGGCGCAGTCCTGGACGACTGCAATCCACTTCGCTTCCGAAAAAGCCATATTGAACCCGTAAAACGGGCCATCGGTGCCGAAGAAAACGCGAGCAGGAAAACGCGCGAACAATTGCTGCATCTCCGCTTTCAGCTGGTTTCCTTCGGTTGCCAAGCGGTCCTGCCACGCAGAAATATCGAACCACAGATTCGGCGGCGTGTCGGATGGAAAAGCACGCCAGTTCGAGAATCCACTGTGGCCTGCGATGAAGTTCACCTCTCGAAACCTGGCGGCAAGCCGGAGAAGCGCGCTGGGCTGGCAATGTTCGTCGGAGAGCACGTTCACAGTCCCGCCGGTATGAACCATGACTGGAAGCTTGCGTTGCCCGGCGAGGTCAACAAGTGCGGCGACGCGGTCATCCTCCAGGGCCCAGCCTCGCGATGTTGGGTGCAGTTTCAAACCAGCGGCCCCAGAATTATCGAATGCCCGAGTGAGCAAGGCGACCGCATCGGACCGGCGCGGGTCGACACCCGCGAAGCCAATCAGGCGATCGGGACGGCGGCGGCAGACGCTGAGCACGGCTTCATGAATCTCCTCAATCGCAGAGACAGGCTCACCCAGTTCTAAACCCCAATCTAATACATGCAGGATTCGCTTCTCGATACCAACCTTGTCCATCACTCGGAGGCAAGTTGATCCGTCCTTGTCCGACAGAATCCGGTTGAGCGTGCGAAGTTCCCGCCCGACGGCATCCTCAGAAACAGTGATCTTGCGCCGACCGATAGAGTCGAGCGCGAGCTGTCTCTGAAACGGCTGCGGGTACCAATCCGGGTAATAGAGGTGCGCATGTACGTCAATGATCCCCATTCTGCCTCAATGCCTGGGCCGGATCAGCTTGCCGCCGATCTCGGTACGGGAAATCGCTTCCACAAAATTAATGACCTGCGGAAGAAAGACTCGGGGCACGCGTTCGCGGAGAAGATTGAGAATCTGATTTTGCGTGACACTGCTCTGATCCGCAACCAGGTCGAGAACGACGGCCTTGTTTCCCCGGGCATCCTGATGAAGGTGGGCGAACGAATCCTTCACTCCGGGGACCTGGTTTACAAGCACTTCGATCTCAGAGGGATGAAGTTTCATGCCATGCAGGCTCATAAGGTGATCTTTCCGCCCTAGCAGGTGGATCTCTCCGCCGGAGTCGACGAAGCCCTCGTCGGCAGTCCTTACCTCCGTGACAGGCATGAAATGAATCTCCTCATCAGCGATGCGCTGAAGGTAGCCCAACATTACAGTCGGGCCGCTGATAAGGATCTCTCCGGTCTTGCCCGGCAGAGCGTCCACCCGCACCGTCATGGAAGGTGATGCAATGCCAATCGACGTAGTGAAGCTGGCGCCGTCAACGATGAGGCGGTAGGACGCGCGACCGGCTTCGGTGAGGCCGTAGACATTCACGACCGTTAAACCGGGATTGAGCAGGAAGGCGCTTTTCAGCAAATCAGGGGAAAGGTGATCACTGGAGCTGGCCACGTACGCCACTTTACCGAACGTCTCACGTGCTTCGTCACACTCCGAATTTTGCGCATAATCCAGCAGGGCCTTCAGGGTAAAAGGCACGAGCACAATATCAGTGATCGCCTGCGAATCGATGACTGTGAAGGCGGATCTTGGGAATTGTCCACTTTCTCCAATCGTGCATGACGCTTTCGCCATCGCATGGGAGTAGAGCTGGATGCAACCGTAGTAATCATACAGGGGCACTGTGATCAGCGACCGACGCGATGAATCCAATCCAAGGATGGTGCGGTTGATCCACGCCGCACTCAGAAGGTTATTTTCACTGAGGCACACGCCCTTTGGTTCGCCTGTGGTTCCAGAGGTGAAGAAGATGGCCCGGACCGGCGATCGCGGTCTCTCAAGGTCACGAAGTGGTATTTTGCCCAGTATCTCGAAACTCATCGGATTGCCAGGTCCAACCACAGCCACCGATGTTCGATTGAGAAGGCTGGAGAATTTCGCGTGGAGCAGGGGCGTAGTCAACACCAGGTCCGGCTGTACTCGGTCCAGAGCGTATTGAACGTACGATGCGGGAGAAAATGGAGAGAGCGGAACGATCGTTGCGCCTTGTGAGAAGCATTCCAGATGAAGCAGCGCCGCGCTCAGACCGTCGGCGAGAAGGATAACAACCCGCAGTCCACTGAGCGAGGGCAATTGCAAAGCAATCCGCGCAAGCGCGGGACTGCCCTCCGCGAATGGGATGCAAGCGTTTTTGTGTTGCAGGAACGGACTTACTGGATGCTCCTGGGCAGCTTCGAACAGCGCTCCACGGAGATCGAACATACCATCTTCATATCCGCGCGCCAGGAAGCCACTGGGTTCTACTCCACGTTTCAATGCTGTTCGGGCTTTCTGCCAGCAATCAAGCTGGCCAGTGCTGCAATCGTCCGCAGGTCTTCTTCGGAAAACTCTGCACCGGTCAGCTCACAGGCGAATCTCTCTTCGCAGAATGACACCAGTGAAACGACCATGAGAGAGTCAAAAATACCATCGCTAAACAGGTCTACATCGTCACCCAGCAGACTGTCATCTTTGATGTTGCTCTCGCGCGCTACAAACCGGCGAATCTCCGTAGCAATTTCTGTCTTATCCATATCATCGTTTTCCGCGCATCGTGAGATTCGCTGGAAACACAGTATAGTACGGCGGAACCAGGCAGCCTGGAGGCCAAGGCTGAAGACTCAGGCCGATTTTAACTTCGCGTCCACCAGTTGCCGGGCTAAATTGACCAGCCGTTCCACATGCGTGTCCCATCGGAAGTCTTGTGACCGCCTGAGACCGTGGTGGGAGAGGCTTTCCGCCAACTGTGGCGAGCGCTGAACTTGCAGCACACGTTCCGCCAGGTCCTCCGGCGAAAAACGGGGGAAGTAAGTGGCGGCGTCCTGGCATATTTCGCGATGAACAGGCAGGTCGGATGCCACGATCGGCAGTCCGCTCGACATCGCCTCGACCAATGGGTGTGCGAACGATTCGGTATAGGTCGGCGTTACATAAATCTGACAGGCGCGATAAAGATGGTGGAGAGAGCGATACGGAATAGTTCCGAGTTCGACGATGTCATGGGCGACGCGCAGATCGCCGACCAGCGATGAGGCAGCTTCAGCTTTGTAGGCTCCGGGATTGTCGGCAGAACTCAGGCGGCAGGTGAGATAGAGTTTCACAGCTTTTCCGAGGCGTTTCTTGAGGATGGGAATTGCGCGAAAGAGAGTCTCAAAGTTGCGATAGTAGTTGTAGTGACTCACAAAAAGCAGGCGCAGAGCGTCTTGTCCATGGTCGAGATGATCGCGCACTTGGTCCGAAAGAGGCGTAGCGTCCTCCGTGAAGGCGGCGGGGTCGAACCCATGGTGGATGGCGAGGATTTTCTTGCCGCTCCACCGGAAGAGGTCGCGGGCGAAGGCATCGCTGGGAGCAACCGTGATGTTTGCGCACTCGATCGACCGCCTTGCGAACCAACCCTTAACAAGCGTATCCGCCCAGAGCGCATAGTCTCCGCGCGTCCGGACATCCTGGATAAAATCCCCGGAAGTGTACAAAGAGTTACGTGACAGGAGGATCTGGGGAACAGGAGAGTTCCAAAGCGCGAAGTTCCCGGCAGAAATCAAACCGTCCGCGCCGCTCTGCCGAATGAGCTTTGGAAGCGTGGTTTGTTCGTAAAAGAAACGGCGGGGCGTATTCAAGGAGTGCGGGGATTCAACAAACGAGATGTTCTGAAGGGGTCCGAATTCGCGGCACAGTTCGGGATTCAGCAGAACAGTGGTCTTGACATCTCCTCTGCGCGCGAAATCGGGAACCACGTTGCGCAAGTAGGTAAGACCACCGCCCGCACTCGCCGCAAGGCCATTGATAAACAATCGCATCATCGGTTGGGCACGACAGCTCCAAAACCGGCCGGCGAGGGAATCCGGAAAAAGACACGAGAATCTGGTACGGCGAGGGCGGGGGGCACGAGATCGGCGAGCAGGAATGCGAAAGACCAGAAATAGACACAGGGATAGGAGCCCACGGCGAAAAGCCAATCTTCAAACCCGGCATGAACAAACCCGGCGAATATGACCATGGCCAACGGAATCGAGTAATGGCAGGGATCGGAAGTCCGGATCATCCACCGGAAAACTCGCCAGACATTCGCAAAGGTAAGGCCGAGGAGCAATACGAATGGAACCACGCCCAGCAGACCCACCCACTCTGCGATCGTCATATAGCTACTGCCGTGCTCACGAGAAGTCTCGGCGCTGGAGGCAAATCTTCCGAACGCAAGGCCCGGATCTTGTCCGGTGGGACTTGTTCCGTAACCTGTGCCGAACCAGGGATGCTCTTTGATCGTGGTAATCGATTTTTCCCAAGGCGAAAGGCGTGAGCCTAGAATTCCCTCGTCCTTGTGTCCTTTGTAAAGCACGGCGTCAGAAAGCTCATGCATCGATTTGCTGAGCTTGTCCGGCGACAGCATCCCGGTCACGGCAATCAGAAGCAGAGCCAGGCCTGCGACTTTCAGCAGCAACCGGTATTGATGCAGAGACAAACAGAAAACAATTGTGACCAGGACCATCGCCGCCATTCCGGCCCGCGCCATGCTGAAAACGATGAGGTAGACACAAAGCAGCAACGCGAAGAGTCGACGGAGCCGCTTCACGCGCTCACTCGTGGTTAACCATCGCCACAACAGAATCGGGAAGATCCCGATGCTCATGGCAGCGCCGAGCGAGTTGGGATTGCCCCAAATCTGTTCTCCGATGCCGAGATAGCAAAGCGCTGTGACGTAGACCACGATTTCGCTGGCCAGAGTCAGGCCACTGAAGAAACGCTCTTCACGGCCCAGAACAGCCAGGCGCGCTCCCGAGGCACAATAGAGAAAAAGAATGAACAGACTGAGAGCCTTGGACGATGCCATGCCGGGAAAGGGGGAAACGGTGGCCGACACAAAGGCGGCGCCCACGCAGAAAGCGCCGATCAGGTGGATTGACTTGAAGCCGCTGCGCGGAGTCTTCATCCAGATCAGATAGCCGATCAGCGCACCGGCCGTTAATACAACCCAACGGCCTCCGGTCCACGCACCCTGCATCGGAAGGTTCATGCCCGCCCAAACGAACGCAATCATCAGCAGAGTAAAAAAACGCTGGTCGTATTTCCAGAGGCTGGCAATGATAAGTTCGATCAGCAGGATTCCCCCGAGGAACGAAACGCTCCCGAAGTACTGCAGATGGTTATAAAGAAGAAATAAAGCGACGACCAAGCCCAGCGAGAATGCGGCCCATTGCCAGGGTTTCAGCTCGTTCATTGGGCTTCGCCTCTCTTGGAGAATGCAGCAGCCGCGAGACCATTGGCGCAGGTCTCGGGAGAATAATTCTGAATTCGTTCCAGGCTTCGAGCGCTCATTTGCTGTCTAAGTTCAGGGCTCCGCGCAACCGAGTCGATTGCCAGACTGAGTTTCTCCGAATCCCGCGGGGGAACGACGTAACCGTTCCAACCGTCTTCGACCAGGTCCGCGGCGCAACCGGCAACATTGCTCACGATGATCGGTAGTCCACAGGCCATCGCTTCATTCACAACCAAGCCCCAGGGGTCACTGTGCGTCGGCAGAGTCAAACCTTCCGCAAGGCCGTACAGTCCGGCAAGTTCTTCGCGCTGCGCGAAGCCGGGGAAACAAATCGTGCTCGGATTGATCCGTCGCGCCTGCCATTCCAATTCTTGTCTACTGGCCCCATCGCCGGCAAACACCAATCCTAACTGGGATCGAACATTGCTCTCCAGTTTCGCATACGCATCGAGAAGATCAAAAACACCTTTTTCGGGAACCAGCCGACCGACGAAGAGAAGAAATCGCTCGGGCAGTCCAAGCTTCGCTCGAAATTCAGGTGCGTGCTCGCGAATAAGATCCGCCTGCGTGCGAAACCAGTTGTTGTCCACCGCGTTTGGAGCCGTCACGATCTCCTGGACCGATCCCAGCGACTGCAGATACTCGCGCGCTGCCTTCCCGGGCACCACAAATCGGCTACAACGCGACAGGAAGCGGGCTTTCAGCGACTCAATCCAGGGCCGGCCATCGCGAATATCATGCCGGTTGCTCTCAGACCAGAGAATAAGGTCGGTATGGTGACGCTGCGCCCACCAGAGCGCTTCCCACGACGCGAAGTAGTTGTAGCCGCCACAAATGATCGCCTCCGGCACAAACTTCTTAAGGCAGGATCGCAAGCCCCGGTTCAGCAAAAAGTTGTTCTTACCGATGCGAAAACGCCACGACGGCAGCACCTCATAGGAAAAGTTAATTTCATCCTTGTAGACCCGCCACTGCCGCAGGGCGGCGTCGGTTTCCGCCAGAAACACCACGCGCAGGTCCACTGCCTCGTGCCCGGCCAGAGCATTAAACACAGGGATGCGGTAGGGAGAGATAATCTCCGAGAGGAGGAGCAACCGGCGTTTTTGGTCTGGCATTCCGCGAGAGCCTGCTGCCTCGTATTCTAACGGCACAGATTCAGGAAATTCGTTGGTGACGATGGTTCTGCCGATTGGCAACCGCTTTCTCCATAATCGTTTCCCACTGTTTCGCGATAGCATCCCATTCAAATTGCTGGGCGTGCTTGACGGCTGCAACGGACATCTGCATCCGAAGGTCGGGATCGCCGATCAGCCTCCGCAAGGCTGCGCTCAACTCATCATCGGATTCGCAGAGCGAACCCGTGATGCCATCCAATACATAGTCGGGAGCATAAGAATCGCGTGCAATACAGGGTAGCCCGCAAGCGGCAGCCTGTCCCAGTACCTGTGGATGTCCTTCAATCTCGCTGGGGAAGAAAAACAGTTGCGCTTGCCGCATTTCCTCGCCCAATTGCGCGGCATTCAGGTGGTCGAGAAAATGGACGTTCTTGCAGTTCCCTTCCCGCGCCAGTTCGCGGCACGCCATTTGTTCTTCGCCGATACCAGCCAGCCGAAACTGCCAGTCCGGGTGCCGCATCGCTTCGCGCACTACCAGGTCCGCACGTTTGTAGCGGCGAAATGAACCCGCGAACAGAACAGTTTTGCCGGTCCCAGCGCTGGCGATATTGGAAGCAGGAAAATAATAGCGGCGGTCGATGCCATCATAGACCGTCTGCACATTTTTGCCCCCAAGTTTTCCCGCGGTTTCGGTCATGCGCCGACTGTTGCCTGCCACCACATCGCTCTCCAGGATGGAACGGAACAGTAGCGGACGGTGACCGTTTTCGAGTCCACCCGAAATCACGTAGGTCACGAGCGCTGTCTTCAGCGCCAGCATTCGTCGCATGGCCAGAAAGCCTGCATCCAGTTGTCCCTCGCGCGGAAAAAAGTACACGTCGGGAAGATGCGTGAAGAGCTGAAAAAGAACTCGGGGCGTATTCCCGCGTTTTCGCCAGGGCATGATTTGCGTATTTGGACGTCTCGCGATCCGCGGATCGGCGATTTCCGAACCAAGAAGAATCACGCGAAAGAGATTGGGATCCATCCGCGCTACCACTTCTTTCACGGTCAAATTCTGAGCGTTGGTGTTGTTGTCATCCGCGAATGAAGGAGTAAAGACGGTGATCATGCGTCTGCAACTCGTGGCCCTAAGCCCTGCGTTTTGCTGACAACACTCTAGTCGCGCAGAACAGTTAGCGAGAGTTTGATTGTAATTCTATTCGAAGGTCGCGCATGCGGGCTCTCAGAGGCGCTCTCGCATCTGTGCCATCCAACATCTTCTGCATGTGCACACAGGCAGCCTGCAGCAAGCGCTTCCGAACTTCGTTTTGCTCACCCTGCCGCATGGGCCGCTGTTCCGTTGGGTCCATCTCAAGGTCATACATGTCTTCGCCTGTTCCTTCCGCTACTCGGATCACCAGTTTGTAACGGCTGTTGCGGATACTTAACAGTCTCGCCCCCATCCGGTCTCGCGAACGAAAGGGGTTGGTGCACCCATACACACATTCGGTGATCACCGGATCGTCCGATGGCGCCGCCTGTTGAAGCCTGCACCATCGGCTTGTTCCCTGGAAGCTTTGAGGCGCGGGAACGCCCAGGATCTCCAGCAGTGTAGGCGCGAGGTTGAGATGGCTGAACGGAGCCGCCGGAACTTCTTTCTTGGTTGCGTCTGGGACGCGAATCAGCAAAGGAACGTGCGCGATTTCTTCGTGCAGGCTTACCGGTGCGTGATAGCGGCGGCCGTGGTCCAGAAATTCCTCGCCATGATCCGCCGTTAGAACAAACGTGCAATCGTCCCAACGCTTAGCCTGCTTTAGGAAACAAACCAGTTTTGCGACTTGGCTATCCACAGAGCGAATGCCAGCGTCATACAACTCGACCACGGATTCCTTCTGCGATTGCAGCCGTCCCACCGTCAGATCGGAACGATTCCAGAACTCATTCAGATAGCGAGCGCGAATTGGCGATGCAGGCCGCCCCGTCAATTCTTGAAAAGCTGCCGGTGATGGGTAGTACGGCGAATGCGGATCCATGAGGTGCAGCCATAAGAAGAAAGGACGCGGCCCAACAGAACTCAGCCACACAGTCGCATGTTCAACGATCGCCTCCGCTGACGGAAACTTCCTGAGCGCATCCATGCTGTCGACCGGCGGCGCGGCAATTCGAATGCAATACTCGAAATAGAGATCGTCATAAAGGTGTCCCAATCCAGCCGCATGCGCTGCGCGCTTCAACGCGCGATTGATTCTTCCCCGTGCGCCGACGATTTCCGCCGAGTCTTGCTCCGAGCCGCTATCTTCCGCACCGACCTGGTTTGGGGGCGGGTCGAAGTCCAGAAAATCCTGGAAAACGTCGAATCCCTGCCCGTAGCCGAACCGCTGAGAGATGTACGGATTTGCCGCCGAAAATGCAGCCGTCGCATAACCGGCCTCGCGCAATGCGGCCGCCAAGGTGTTTTCGCCGGGAGCCAATCCAATCACATCTCTACCCAGTGCCAACGGCATGCGCGAAGCAAGAATTGCAGGAAACGAATAATAAGTGGGAGCACCTGCGATGACCGCCGTCGGCACCACGAATGACTCCGCTGCCATGGTGTCGAGAAAAGGAGTCGTGGGGCGCTGGTAGCCGTAGAAACCGCAGTGATCCGCCCGCAGACAGTCGACCGTCACCAGAATCAGCGATTTTTGTTGCGCACTCATCTCCGGCTTTTAGTTTCCATATTGCTTGCGCCGACAGCGACCGTCGCACCATGCGCCCGGTAAGAGCCTTCCGTGGCGATTTGAAACAGATCGCCGTCGTGCAAATAGAGCACTCTCGGATATTTCTCTTCGATGGCGCTTAAGAAATCGTCCAGCAAAGCCAGCGTCTGCGTGCGAAAATCGCGAATCGTGGAATGAAAATTGATCGAATGGATTGAAATGACGGCAGGTAATCCGGAATCGAAGCAGCCAGCAACGTCTCTCATTACGCTTTGCAATTCGCAGTGATGGATCGCTGGCTCGATCTCAATCGTACGAAATGTATGCAGCATTCCGTGTTCGTCGAGATAAGGCGCCTTGCTGCCTCCGGGGCCATTTTGCACGACGCGCACGCCTTCTTCGGCCCATGCCGTCCTCGTGTCCGCATTCGCGCGGTAGCCAGGAGCACACGCGCTGAGCGGCCTCCCGCCGAATAATTTCCGATAGATTTCCCCGGCGCGATGAATCGCCGAACGCTGCTCGTTTAACGATAGAAAACGACGTTCGGGTTGAAGTTCAGCATCCCAATATTCGTATCCGATCCACGGCATCCGCCAATGAATGTAGGGCGTCTGCGCACTCCACATTTTTCTGATTAGTTCCGCGCGCTCGGCCTCCGCAGCCAACTCTCGCAGCATCGCCTTTTCGCAAAAGTGAGTGAGCCCGTGCAGCGCGGGAAAGAAAATTCCATCCTGAACACCCTGCCCATAGGCTTCGAACAAAGCAGGCCGCTGCCAATCGCGAGGCAAACCATCCGACAACGCAAGCAGCGGTATTTCGTTGCCGCCGGATGCCAAGGCGCGATCGAAGTCCACGTTCGCCATGATGAAGTTCATGAGGAACGGCGGATTGCGCCCTACCGAATCGTGGTGCCGTTTCAGCAATTCGCCCAGAGCCTGCACGTCGGCGGCGGTTTCAAGGGAGTAGAAGTCATAGGGCTTTTCGCCCAAGGCCAATCCCGCCGCCCGCAGCCGCTCCCATCCTGGTCGATCGCGGATTCCAACCCGTCCCCAATCGTCACTTTGGAAAAGCAGCAACGGGCGATCAAAGCGCAGACCGCGCGCGGCCGATTCGCCTGTCGCGCGCTCCCAAACCCGCTTGAGGCGCGTAATCAATCGACCGCCCCCTTGCGGAGGACAAGCATTTCGCATCCTCCCTCGCGCAGCCGAAACCACCCGAGCGCAGCGCTTTTGATCACCGGTACGAGCACAGGAAGAGAAGTCAGCTTTTGCACGAAGCGGGCGGAAGAACTTTCGAATCGTCCTTGCCCCGCGCACTTCCGCATGAACTGTTCCCGGTGGAAATCAATCACTGTGTAGTCCTCCCCGAGCGCCTGCAGCCAATTTTTCAACCGGCCGTTCGTCGTGTAGTAAAGGTCTTTCAGCATGACCGGGTTCCGGCCTCGCAAGCGAAGGTAGAAACGTGCCAGGAATTTTGGAAAAAGCGGCAGCCAGAAGACCTTGTAGTGCGGTTCATAGAAGCGAAGATAATTTGGGCAAGCCACATACATCGCTCCGCCGCGCCGCAGTACGCGCACCGCCTCCCGTAAAACAGCCATCGGATCGGGCACATGTTCTACCACCTGGTTCAGCGTGACCAGGTCAAAGGTTTGGCCGGCGAAGGGCAGCGCCTCACCCACTGCGTTTGCAAACACGTTTTCCGCCACGCGCCGCGAGGCAATCTGAATGGACGTGACACGGCCGCCCGCGCCAATTCGATCCGGTTCCACGCCCAGTGCGCGATGGCCAAGCTGACGGCACCCAACCACGAATCCGCCGACGCCGGAGCCGATGTCGAGCACACACGCTCGCCCGGGGATTTGCCAGAATTGCGAAACTTGCGTTAACACTGATTGCGCATCCGGCTGAAGCATCGCTTCCACGATCTGCTTTTGGACTTCCGGCGTCTGAATGCCGTGCCAGTTCTCTTCTCGATAGGCGAGAAGCAGTCCGCGAAGTTCCGCCAGGCTGATCGGGTTGGCTGACCGCGCTGTCTCAGTCGTCATTTGCATACGCGGGTCCCAAAATTCGCGACGCGGCGGATGTTCACGCCGGCGTGCTTTCCCACGATCATGCCGGCAACCATTCTGTGGTACTGGGGCGAGCATTGATTTAATGTCGGCATGAGCAAGAAGGCTAGATATACCCCAGGTCACGCAATCGTCGCTCGAGAATTTTCTGTTCGGTCTGGTCGAGCACTTCGGCGTCGTTTTCAGTCAGCTCACGTAATACGAACTCCAGAAGAGATTCCAAACTCTCGAAACGCTCGCCGAAGCGCTGTTCTGCGAGTCTGCAAATATCCTCCGGCAAGCTGAGGTGCCGGCGCGCTGCATTTGGCACTGTGTTCGTCATTGCGAGACGGACGGGTTCCTTCCTGCGGCTCCCAGCAGTCGCCGTTGAATCGCGGTCACGATCATCCGGTCATCATCATCGAGGCCGAGCATCAGCGATAGTCCGCCAAAAGTGATGTAAGCAATTATCAGGGCTCCTCCCATAGCAAGCCACTCCGGGTGAAAGCTGAGAGACAGAAACCGGACTCCGACAATTACCGCCGCGCTCGCCGCACACGGCAACAGCAAGCGCAGATATGTACGGTTATAAGGCGAAAGTTGAAGGGCGGCGCGGACTTCCCTGAGGTACAGATAGTTGCTGATGGCATTTGTCAGGGCAGCGGCCACAGCCACACCGACCATTCCGAATGGGCGCACAAACGCAAGAGTCGCAAAGATCATGAAGACAGCCATCACAGTTTGCACTCGAATCAGGCGCCGCTGATTTTCCGACATGAGGAGAAGATAACCGACCGATCCGACTCCCGCATTGATCAGTTGGCCGATCGTTCCCAGAATCAGAACAATCCATCCAGCCTCAAAGGAGGGTCCGAATAACCGCATCAACGGCTTCGAGTAGACGATCATAACGAAAGCGAGGGGCAGCGTTAAACCGATGATCCATTTTGTCAACGTTTGAAAGAGACGGCCGAGAAGCATACGCTCCTGGCGCGCATGGAGATCGGCGATCGTTGGCGAAAAAATCTGATTCACCGATTGCAGAGCCACCGGCACAAAAGCCACCAGCGACGCCGCAACTGCGTAGATGCCGACCTGGCGGACATCCAGAAAAATCCCCAGTATGATCTTGTCGGTCTGCGCCAATAGAAATTCCAGGCAGGACACTCCGAATACGGCAGCCGAAAACCAGTAGACTTCCGGTTCGACTTTTGGCGCCTCGACGGGGGAACGCCGGGCTGCACGGGGCGTCAGCCTCCACGCAGCTGCCAGCAACAAAACGAGTACAATCGCGCCGCCCGCGGCTTGCGACAACACATAGCCTCGCAACCCCATACCACCAGCCAGCAGGATGATTCCGAAAACAATGTTCAGAGGGCTGCCGATAAAATTCGTGATGACGGTGCGGAGTGCGACATCTTTGTATCCCGCCAACACTTGCCCCACAAAAGTCGCAAAGCCGCTCAGAACCAGCAGCGCAGCAAATAGCGGTAGATAGCGAACGAGTTCGGTGGAGTGATACAAATTCCGGGCAAGCCATGGCCCGGCAACGAACATGGTTACCGCGAGTACGGCATTCGTCAAACCCAGCAGGACAAACGCGTGCCGGAAGAATGCGTGCAGGCGGTCATATTGTTTGGTTGCGGAATAGGCGGCGACAAATCGTACGGCGGTTTGCGGAAGACCCAGTCCGTTGAACAAGCCGAGGAAGCCGACCAGCGTCATGCCAAGCGCGTAAACACCAAGCGCATCCGCGCCCAGCACTCTGGCCACGTAGACCTTGAACAGATATCCGGCAGCGGCTGTAAACGATGTCCCGAGAAAAAAAACAGCGGAGTGCCGTGAGATTTGGCCCATCTCACTGCGAAAGCGCGCTTCCGCAGCACCGGGTAACGGTGGCGGCGCGGGCGCGGGCGCGATCGCTGTATCGGAAAGACGCAAAAACGTAGCCTGTATGCTCTCGTGGGGCCGGAATTGTTATTCAGATTATCGCAAAGCGCCGCTGCTCCCGGCAGAAAAGTAGTCTGCGCCCTTAATCACCTGCGTACACTGGATTGCCATTTTGCGTAAACTGAATCTGACTTTGAATATGCGTGCCCACTCGAACCGATCCGATCCAACGCTGATTCAAAAACACGACGCTCCGTCCCTGAAACAAGTTCTGGGGATCGTACTCGTCGCTTACTCGGTGTTTTTTATCGTTCTTCGGCTAGCTGCGGGTTCGCTGTCACTGGTGGGCAGCACTCGCTTTGGCGACAATCCCTCCTACCTGGAAGCGGCCGCGGCAATTCGACATTGGCAATTCGCGGGCGTCCTCGTAAAGCAGTTTTGGGGACTGCCTTATGCCGTCGCCGGACTGTGCGCTGTGACCGGAATTTCGGAGCGCGCAGGCATGGTCGTTGTCTGCATCCTTTCATCGTTGGTCAGCGTGGCGCTTTGCTACCGTCTCTGGGGCGGCTGGGTTGCGGTCTTTTTCGCATTGCTGAGCCTGGATTGGTTCCAGCGGTCGCTGCTCGGAGGAGCGGAGCCGCTCTTCATGCTCATGATTTTTGCGTCCTTCCTCGCACTGCGGCAGGCGAAATGGGCATGGTCAGCCGTCTTCGGCGGTCTTGCCACCGTCGTACGGCCCTTCGGAATCTTCGCCTTAGCCGGTTTAGGGGTCCAGCTTCTCTGGCAGAAAAAATTTCGCCAGTGTGCGATCGCAGTCGCCATTGCCCTATCCATTGGATGTGCCTATGCCTGGCCGCTCGCGCACTACCTCGGTGGTGCGTTCGCGAATGTTTCCATGTATCAAAAGAGCGATTGGCATGGCGGACTGCCGTTCAACTGGCCTTTCCTAGCGATCATTCATGACACAATTCCGATCAATGCTCCATTGACCGACCTCGTCTTGACTCTGGGCTGGATCGCGTTTGTGCTGCTCGGCTTGGTGGTTGCCGTTGGCACGGGAGACTTCATCACCTACGCGAAAAAGTATCCCGCGGAGATTTGCTTCGTCTCCCTGTATTGTCTGGCGCTTTATACCTACGATGCACCGGGATGGTCGCGCTCAAACTTTCCACGATTTGCGCTCCCCATGCTGCCGTGGACTCTGGTGTTTCTGCGGCGGTTCCTTCCCGCCCATCGATGGGTGGTCGGAGCATTGGCTGTAATTTCGCCCGCTCTAGCTGCCGCCTCTGCAATCGGCATTCGCAACGTTTGGGGGCTTGTGCATTCCCACCTGCGCTGAGCGCGGCAAATCTCTCCGCGTTATCCCGGTGGCCGCTTATTCCGGCACACCCGTCGTGATCGGCTGCACCAGGACCTCCGCGAGCGCATCCGGCGAAATTGCCTGCACCAGGCGGGATGCGACATCCTTGCCGGGCATCGCGTCCGTGATCATTCGCGGAATACGCGCCAGATCGACTGCGGACTCCAGGATTCGGCCTACGCCAAATCGCGCATATTGCAACGCATATCCGGAATATGCATGCCGCAGCCACCCACACAGGAAAGCAGGGATTCCCACCGATGCGCACTCAAATGCGGTCGTGGATTCGACCGTGACAGCGCACCAGGTGTTCCTGAAAATCTCCAGCGAAAGAGGCTCGGACGTGACGTGTACCAACTTCTGTTCGCTCTCGCTGAGCGTTGTCTTGACCAGCCGGCGGCGATGCGCGGCAGTTTCGAAGGGATGCAGCTTCAATACCACCGTTTTCCCCGATGTTCGCGCGGCCTGACAAAGTGCAGGCAGAACTTCTCGATAGATCGCTTCCGTGCGCCATAGATCGGTTTCATAAGGTTCGGTAAAAAATGTAATCCACGGCGCATCGTTGCTCCACAACACGCCATGCTCCGCAGGTGAGCGTGCCGCGCCAACGCGAATCGTGCCGGCGTCGACACCACACACGCGCTCCACATAATCCCGTTCCATCTCGCCCTGCGCCAGGTAGGTCAAAAATTGGGGCACCTTGAAGGCCATGCGTCCGTCGAGCGCTCCGTGATGGCACGCCACCGCAGGAATGCCGCGTCGCCTGGCAAACATTAACGGCAGGCGCGTGTAAGGATTCGAATCGTCCGCGCTCAGGCACCCCGTCAAGATGTTCTTTTCAAACACATGGCTCCACGCATCGCGAATCGGAAGGCCCCAGCGCAAAAAACGCATCCCTCCCTTCACAAGCCCAATTTGCACGGCGAGCCTGAATTCCGGATGTTGCGCCAGCGACTTTTCCATTTCGAGCCAACTGCGTTCCAGTTGGCGCAATTCCACCGGATTTCCGGTGCCCCGGGCAAAGGCCGCCAGCGGCACTGACTGCACATTCGCCGGAATGTCCGACACCGCGCCCGATTCCCGTGCGAGCACGAGCAGGAACTTCTGTTCGGGCAATAAACGGGCATAACTCAATGCCGTTTTTGTGACGTTTGAATACGCGCTCGGAAGCAAAATAACCGGCTCGGAAGCTGGCGCAACCGGCGCGACAAATTTTCGCCGCCAGCGATAATGCGGATCATACTTATCGTGCGCGACCTGCCGCAGTTGCTCGAAACTCAGACTCGTCAACGCAGCCCGATAACGCGCGATGCGGTTTCGAACACGCGGCCGAATTCCCGCCTGCAGCACCCTCAGCGGTATTCCCAATCGCAGCCCCACCGCATCGGCAAGCGATGACGGCCGGCTGGCAGTCAGCGTGCACGAAGCGCCGAGCTGTGCCGCTAGCCGGACGGCCAGACGTACGTCCTGCATCTCCGTCTGCAATAGCACCCCGATGATTTCCCACCAGTCGAACCCAAAACGATCGATGACCCGTCCCATTCCAACCGACAACAACTGCCGCCAGACCTGCAAGTCCGCAAATTCGACCGCCAAGTCGTAAATGCTCGACACTCTACAACCGAGCTCAGCACTTCGCTGGTCATAAAACGATTTGGGCGCGCGGCCCAGATCGACGATCCAATCCCAGTGCTCTTTCTTCTGTGGGCTGGGGAACTCATCTTCGGGATGTAAGAGTAAAACCCGCATGAGACTTGCTATCAGCGCTCGATCAGATTCCAGCGCAGCGGCGTTCCGCGCTCGATGTCGCAAGCCGCACGCTGGCCCAAGACTTCATCCATATGGCGCGGATGCAGCCCATCCGCCGGCCGAATGGAACGCACGTTCTGCCTGGTGAAGAGTTCGCCTTCTTTTACATCCTCGACCACGAACAAAGATCTCCGAAAATGCAGGTTGTTGATCTCGCGCGGACTCGCCCCAAACTGCGGAGATCCGAGGGACCTCTCTGCCGTTCGCACCGCGTCGACCATGGTTTTGAACTCATCTGGTTCTAGAGAGAACGCGCCGTCCGGCCCTCCGTTGGCGCGGCTCAAGCAGAGATGCTTTTCGATGATGCACGCTCCCAGAGCCACCGCGGCCACCGCTACCGCAACACCCATCGTGTGGTCGGAAAGTCCGGCAGGGCAATCAAACTTGCGCGCCAGCTCTGGAATCGTAAGCAGGTTCGCCTCATCCGGCGGCGCCGGATAGGCACTCGTACACTTCAACAACGCGATCTGCGACGCGCCGGCATCGCGCGCCGCCTTCACCGCTTCGGCAATTTCCGCCTCGCTCGCCATGCCTGTTGACATAATCAGCGGCTTTCCCGTGCGGGCCATCTTCTGAATCAGTCCAATATCCACCAGCTCGGGCGATGCAATTTTGTGCGCCGGAACGTTCATTTGCTCCAGGAAGTCGACGGCACTGTCGTCGAACGCGCTCGAGAACAGATGCATTCCAAGTTCGTCCGCCACTTTCTTGAGCTTTGGCTGCCATTCCCAGGGCGTGAAAGCTTCCTGATACAGGTCATGCAGATTGCGGCCATCCCAGAGTGTGCCGCCACCAATCCGAAAATATTCTTTATCGCAGCGCAGCGTGATCGTATCGGCCGTGTAGGTTTGCAACTTCACCGCATCGGCACCCGCGTCTTTGGCGGCGCGAACGATTTGGACTGCGCGCTCGAAGCTCTGGTTGTGGTTCGCAGAGAGCTCGGCAACGATGTACGCAGGCTCGCCCGCCCCGATGTGCCGGTCCGCAATCTTGATGTTCTTCGCCACTAATTTCCGGTGCCCTCGATCGCCATTCCATCCAGCGGGAACAAAACCATCGCCTCGCCTTTTAGAACTGCTTCACCCTTCTGGTTTTCGCATATAGTCTCGAGGGTGGCAACCGGCTTTCCTTGCTTGATGCTGATGACCGTCACTCTCGTTGTCACTACATCTCCGATAAGAACGGGGGCAACAAATTGCAAACTCTGGCTGAGATAGATGGTACCGGGTCCCGGCAGTGTATTCGCGATCAACGCAGAAATCTGACTGGCCGCGATCATCCCGTGGGCAATCCGCCGTCCGAAGCGAGTCGCTCGAGCGAAATGATCATCCAAGTGAATGGGATTCCGGTCCTCAGTCAACTCCGAGAAGTTCCGGACAACCTCATCCGACACAGTGAACGTGCGGGTCGCGGTATCACCAATCTTCAACGTCATGAGGTTGCCTAGAGGACACCCTTGGCTCGCAATTTTTCCTCTTGTCGCGGCCGCAAAGCCTCCCAATCCTCTTTCAGCATCGCGAGGCAAACGACATCGTTGAACACACCTCGCTTGAAAATGTGCTTTCGGAACAATCCTTCCTGCACAAAGCCAAAGCGCCGATGCATTTCAACGACGCCTTCGTTGAACGACAAAACCTCGCAGCAAAGCTTCTCCAGCTTTAATTCCTGAAACACGTAATTCAACACCGTATATTCAACGTGGCTGCCCACTCCTTTACCTCGAATATTCGGGCTTACGACATAAAAAGCCCAGTAACAACGGCGATTGGTGCGATCGATGGCGTACAGATTTGCGAGTCCAACGTCTTCCCCGTCGCAAACGATGATCCAGTACTTGCAACTAGTATCCTGGAGTACACGCGAAAACCAAGCTGCGTGTTCTTCTGGACTAATCTGGTGGTCGGTGTACATATAATCAGCCACTTTTGGCAGATTGCGCCATTCGCGAATCATGGCCCGGTCTTCAGACTGAACATCTCTGAGTGAGATCAAAGGTCCTCCTTTAAGGATTCCGCGAAACTCTCACGCAAAAGCGCCGAAACGGTTCGCTCGGCCCCTCGGCCATCCACCAGAGCGCGCGCCCTGTGCGACATTGATTGTCTCTCTTTTGGAGAGTTCAGCAATCGTGTGATCGACTCCGCTATCTCGTGACTATCGGATTTCTCGCCGTCGCCAATCAGCACAGCAGCGCCCGCCGCGTGCAAAGTCTCCGCCGCGGGAATCTGGTTCTCTGCGACGGCGAGCAGTATTGCAGGCAGACCAGCCAGGCAGTATTCCCAACAAGCGGTCCCGGCGGCTGAAATCGCGAGATCAGCCCAGATAATCAAGCCCTTCATATTTGTCACATTGGTAACGATGCGGCAATCGTACCGGCAACGCGCCGCCCGCTGGCTGAGGGAAACCATGTGTGGGTTGCTTCCTCCGGCCACCACGAGCACTTCAAGTTCGGGGGCGTGAACCTGGTCGATTGCGTCTAAAACCAGCAAGGTCACGTTGCCCGGATCGCTCCCCCCCATTGCCACAAGAAGCTTGCGAGCGACGGGAGCAATTTCTCGTTGGTATTCACATAAGCCAAGGAATTCCCGGCGCAGGAGCGCATATTGCGTTCCGAGAAGAAGCCTCGTGTGCGGGGCACGGTCGTGATAGAGGTCGGCGCGTGCATGAATGTTCTGGTTCAGGACGAAATCCGCCGTGTAGGGACCACCGTTGCCATTGTCGTCGACTGCCAGGACCTTCAACCCTGCGTTCTTAAGTGTGCTGTGATAATGCGCCCCGAAATGGTAACCATCCGTGACCACCCAGGCGGCAGCTTGGTCGTGCGCGAGCGCGATCGTCTGTTCCAAATCATGGTCGCTGGCTGCTACCGCATCGATTGGAACCGGTCGGATGTTTTCGTTGAGGAGTCGCTCGCTGATGGCCGGCGTCGAATCAGCCATGGCGAAAATTGCCTGGCCCCCCTTATCCTTCCATGCCTGACCTAATGCCAGACATCGCATTACATGGCCCGTGCCGATTGCAACCGAGGCATCCGCACGCACGATCAACATCTCGCCCCCAAGTTTTTTCACAGTCGCTTTGGGCCCCTGCTTTAGCGCACCCGGAAGACAGGCTGAATCATCTCGCCCTCAAGGTACTTTTCCGGACGCGAATCGCTCAGCCAGTTCGCCACGGTTTTGCAAACTTCTGCATACACTTTGAGCGTTTGCTCGATGGCCAGCGGATCATGGGCAGCCGTCATGTTATGGGTCGCGAGTAGCAACACGCCCCGTTTCACGCACTCCTGCGTGAACAAACTTCGTACTAGAAAACTGTCTTTGCCTTCCGCATCAAGGAATTTGATCAGTGACCAGAAAGGATAGCCGATACATTTGATCCTCTCATTCAACCCCGCTTGTCGTGCCAGATCGTTCAAGCCTTCCTGGAGTACGCGGCCATTCGCTTGCATCTGGATGAATGCCGGAGTCGTTTCCAGAACATCCAGCACGGCCATCGCGGCCGCCATCGAAGCGACCTCGCCTCCGAAGGTGAAGCTGAAAAAGATGTCCTCGAAAACCTTCATGACATCCGCTTTTCCCACAACACACGAGATCGGAAATCCATTCCCCATGGCTTTACCGAAGCAGGCCATGTCGGGCGTCACGCCAAATCTTTTTTGCGCGCCACCGAGACCGAAGTGGAAACCGCTACAGATCTCGTCGAAAACCAGCAATGCCCCATGCCGGTGTGCAAGAGTCTTGACGCCTTCGAGGAAACCGGCGGCCGGCGGCCAGAAATTTACCGGCTCCATGATGACGGCGGCGAACTCGCCGGGGTGGTCACCCAGCAGTTTTTCGAGAGAACCCAGATCGTTGTATACGAATGCATGCGTCAACGCCCGCACCGCGACCGGAACGCCGGCATTCCGGGTAGTGCTGCCGATGAACCAGTCTTGCCAGCCATGGTAGCCGCAACAGGCGATGCGCTCGCGTCCCGTCAAAGCGCGGGCTGCACGGACCGCGCCCGACGTCGCATCGGATCCGTTCTTGCCGAAGCGCACTTTTTCCGCGCACGGAATCAGACGCGTCAGCCGTTCAGCCAGTTCCACCTCCAGCGGATGCGGCAGCGAGAAGCTATGACCCTGTCCAAGCTGTTCCGCAACTGCGATATTCACTCCCTCATGCGCGTACCCAAGGATATTGGGCAGTAGCCCCTGGATGTAGTCGATGTACTCATTTCCATCCACATCCCACACGCGGCAGCCTTTGCCTTTTGCCAGAAAAACAGGTGCGACTCCGCGCACATGCTGGTTGGCGCCCTTGCTGAACGTCTGTGAGCAACCCGGAATGACACGATTCGCCCGTTCCAGCCAGGCCTTGGATTTTTCAATGGCACGGTGCGGAGCCGCGGCTGCAGTCGCTTCTTCGAAAAGGCTCTTGTAATACCCGCGGTTTGAAACAATCTCCGAATTCATCTCTTCGAGTCCGGGGTTCTTTTCTATCAAATCCAATACATCTTTCATTCCAAAATGCTCCTTGTCCCGTAAAGCGCGATAAACGGCGCGTATGAATTCCAGGTCTTCCACTTCATCGACGGTCCAGCGATAGCGCTGATAGAGCGTGTTGGCGTCGCTCTCAACATTCGCGGTGCGAAACTTCTCCGATCGCAGGTACGGCGTTACGTGCTCGCGCTCCGATGTCTTTGTCGCCTCGTGCCAGGCCCGCTCCAACGCAGCAAACGAGAAAACCTCTGTGTCCAACCCATCGGGATAACTGCGCACCATCGCGTTTGAGGCGTAATCGAGATCGCCGCGCTGGAATCGCCTTACCACCCGGTCGATCAGCTCAGGATCGATCAGCGGGCAATCCGCCGTGATGCGTACCACCTGCGACGCCTTCTCCCCTCGAGCCGCCACGTAGAAACGATCCAGCACGTCGTTCTCGCTTCCACGGTAACAGGGAATGCCATTTTCGCGGCACATGGCTTCAATCGCATCATCGGCCGGGTCCGTCGACGTCGCTACCACGACGCGGTCCACCAGGCTCGCTCGCTTGGTCCGTTGGACCACGTGCCATAGCATCGGCTGTTTTTCAATTTGAGCGAGACTTTTGCCGGGCAATCGGCTCGAGCCCATACGAGCCTGGATGATCGCGACGACTGGACCCGTCCGCTGATCGCTCGTCCAATTCAGCGTCTTCGGCCTGCCTTCGATCGACGATTGTTTCGCGGCTTCCACCACCCGAATCACGTCTCTCCCCTGCTCCAGGTCCACGACCGGACCGGTTCCGCTTCCCAGAGATCCCAGGAAGTGCGCCATCTCGGTCATGTACATATCGTTGACTTCGAACTCATACGGAATACTTTTCCAGCCGGCGTCTTGAACAGAAAACCATCGCACTTCCTGCGAACTGAAATCCCACAGCGCTGTGCCGGTTTCGCCGACCACTTTGCAGGTGCGCGTATAGGTCCGCTGCACAAAATCAAGGCGAAGTTCCGCCCGGCGCCGCTCGGGAAATGTGAGGTAGATCCATGCCGAATCCTCGACATCCAGTTCCAGGCTGCTCAGGTGTTCGGCCCGGCAACTCACTTCCGTCGGTCGTCCCAGTAACCAGCAGATGTAGTCGAGTTCGTGCGAACCATCCAGAATGATGCCGCCTCCGAGTTCGCTCCGCGCGCTGTAGCTTTCGCGATAGTTCTGCCAGGGACGCCAATCCGGAAGATATTGTCCCGCCTCCACGTTCAGCCAGAGCACGCGCCCAATCTTGCCTGAATCAATCAACTCTTTCAGAATTTTCAACCCGGGATGAAACCGCATGTTGTATCCGATCTGCACATTGCGGTCGCGATGCCGTGCTTCTGCAATCAGGACTTCAATCCCGCTCGATTCGTGCGACAGAGGTTTCTCGATGAAGACGTGCGAGCGTGCCCGCAGCGCTTCCAAAGCTTCCTCCACGTGATAAACGGGGGGGGTACAGATCACCGTCATGTCCGGCTTGAAGTCCGACAACGCTTCAAGATAGTCGGAAAAAAGTTGACCTTGCACCTCTTCGGCGCATAGGTTCAGGGCGTCGGCGTTTGTGTCGCAAAGGGCCAGATTCTGTACCCCGAGAAACTTGAGATTCTTGGCATGCCGGCGGCCGATCGAACCACAACCGACTACCAGCGCCCGATATCGCTGCCCATCTGGAATATTAGACATGGAAATTAATCAGGTCGCCTCGATGCGAGCTCATGCGTTTGCTCGACTTTTCCGATGTAATGGGACAAAACCTTGTCGAGCGCGTGAATCACATCTTCGACATCTTTCTCTGTCATGGAATGAAACATGGGCAGGCTGATCAGCCGCTCGTAGGCGCCCTCGGCTACGGGATAGCTGTCCTCACCCGTGGTTGCCGGAAATCGTTCGCGATAGTAGGGATGTTTGTGAATCGGAATATAGTGCACGTTGACACCGATATTCTCAGCTCGCAGCGCGCGAAAAACTTCTGTGCGCCCGGTCGAAAGTAATTCCAGCTTGAGCCGGATCGGATAGAGGTGCCAGGCCGGAGCGATGTCGTCGCGCACAGGTGGAACCACCATCGGCAGACGGCGGAAAGCTCGCGTATATTGTGCGGCGATCTCTCGCCGCCGCGCCAGATTCGCATCCAGTTTGCCGAGTTGTGACAGACCCAGCGCGCATCCAATGTCAGTCAACCGGTAGTTGTATCCAAGAAACACCATTTCATAAAACCATTGCCCGGCCGCCTGCCGCTCTCGCGCCTCGCTGCTGATGCCGTGGTTGCGAAAACGGCGCAGAGCTTCCGCCAACCGCGGGTCGTTAGTCGTCACCATCCCGCCTTCGCCCGTCGTCACATGTTTGACAGGATGAAAGCTGAACACGGTCATGTCGGCAATGCTTCCGGCGCGTTTTCCTTTGTAATCGGCGCCCAGCGAGTGACAGGCATCTTCAATGAAAAGCGCACCCGCGTTCTCCGCGATTCCCCGCAGTTCATCCAGAGCCGCGGGATGCCCCGCATAATCCACCGCGATGATCGCTCGCGTGCGGGAAGAAATCTTCGCGGCCACTTGCTCGGGATCCAGATTGAGGGTATCCGCACACACGTCGGCGAACACCGGGGTCGCACCCTGGTACAAGACGCAGTTGGCGGTCGCACAGAAACTCATGGGAGTCGTCACCGCTTCATCGCCGGCCCGCAGTCCCGCGGCAAATGCCGCCCCGTGCAGCGCCGATGTGCCGGAGCTATAGCTCACCGCAAACTTCGCTCCCACTCGCGCCGCGAATGCTTCTTCGAACTCGGCCACTTTCGGTCCCGTGGTCAGCCAGTCCGACTTCAGCACCTCCACCACGGCCTGGATATCGTCGTCGTCCACGCTCTGCCGCCCGTAAGGCAGCAATTTTTCACGCACGGGAGTTCCACCGTGGATGGCGAGCGTTTCCAGTCTTGTAGTTGAGAAATGCATGCCCGGAAATTCCTGCTAGACAGAAGTGGAGACTACTTCGGTGGCGCCCGCTTCCGGCGCAACCAGATCTTCCAGCTCCCGCCGCGTCAGCCACTGCTCGTTGGTGTCGCTCGAGTAGCGGAATCCTTCGGGAAGCGGCTTGGCAGCAACCCAGTTCTCCGACTTCCACCACGGATGCGACGGCTGGATTACAAACATGTCTTCGGTGGCGAGCGTTTGTCGCGAATCATCCTCCGAGACCAGAACTTCATGCAGCTTTTCTCCGGGGCGAATTCCGATATATTCCACTTCGCAGCCCGGCGCGATTGTTTCCGCCAGATCCAGCAGCCGCATGCTCGGAATCCTCGGGACAAAAATTTCCCCTCCGTGCATCTGCTCCAGGGCGCGGATCACGAAGCGCACGCCTTGGTCCAGCGTAAGCCAGAAGCGTGTCATGCGCGGATCGGTAATCGTAATCTTTCCCCGCCTCCGCTGTTCCATGAAGATCGGGATGACGCTCCCGCGGCTGCCGACCACGTTTCCGTAACGAGCGCAACTGAAGCGCGTTTCTTTTGCGCCCGCGTAGGCATTGGCTTGCACGAACATTTTTTCCGCGCACAGCTTGGTGGCGCCATAAAGGTTGATCGGATTCACGGCCTTATCCGTACTGAGCGCCAGGATGCGGCGCACCCCTTGATCGATCGCCGCATCGATCACGTTCCGCCCGCCCATAATGTTGGTTTGGATCGCTTCGAACGGGTTGTACTCGCAGGCCGGCACCTGCTTGAGCGCGGCGGCGTGCACCACCACCGTAATGCCGTCGAATGCCCGCTTCAATCGGTCCACATCCCGGACATCGCCTATGAAGTAGCGCAGGGATGGATGATCGAAGCCCGAAGTTCTCATCTCATGCTGCTTCAACTCGTCGCGGCTGAAAATCACCAGCCGGTGCGGCTGATAATCGCGCAGCATGATCTCGACGAATTTCTTGCCGAACGAGCCCGTTCCACCCGTTATCAGTATCGATTCCTGTGACCAATTGACCATGCTTGTTCCTTGAACCTGTCCTTCGAAACTACGGGAGCCCGTGAACAGAATTTCGTGCGTGCTTTTGTCCGCTAGTATAGCCGAGGATCACGGGCTGCGGCCGGAAGCGGAACCAATGGAGAGAACAAGTGGCGCGCAAATTTTGCACGGTTCCTGCCCCGGGAATGCTAGAATCAGGCAAAATTCCTCATTAACACCCAGGTTCTCTCTGCTCGCGAGAATTGAGCGGGAATGCGCGCGGGATCAGCCGGTTGCCGCATCGCACCTTCGGCGGCTTAAGGAGTAACGATGGCACTGGAACCCCTGGTTCCACGAAATGGCGAAGTGTTGCGCGAGTTGCGACCCAGCGATCCGACGGAAATCATCAGGCCTGGCTCTGCGCTCTACAACGTGCTCCCCGCGCAAGACTCGACCCTGCGCGAATATCTGCGCGTCCTCATCAAGCGCAAATGGCTCGTCATCACCTGTATCGTGGGTATTTTCGCCGTGGTTGCCATTGCCAGCCTTCGTCAGACCCCTATCTACGAAGCGGCCGGCGAAATCGTCGTGAATAAATCGGATTCCAATCTCATCACCTTCAAAGACTCCGGCCCGGTCGTCGACTACGTCGACCAGAGCGATCTCGATACCGAGGTTCAGATTCTGCAAAGTGATTTGCTCATCCTCCAGGTCATCCGGCAGCTCAATCTCGATAAGCGTCCCGAGTTTGGAGGACACCCGGAGCAGAAACAGCCCAACCTGGTCGCCGATCCTCTGCAGAACGATTCCAACCACACATCGGCTTTGCTCGGGGCGTTCCGCGGAAACTTGCATGTGACGCTGCGGCCTAATACGCGAATCATCGAAATCCATTACAACAGTCCGGATCCGCAGCTCGCCGCCAGTGCCGTCAATACCCTGGCGGCAACCTATGTCGAGCAGAACTTCAAGACCAAGTTCGAATCCACCATGCAGGCGTCGGACTGGCTCCAGAAGCAGCTCATTGACTTACAGATGAAGGTGGAAACGTCCCAGGAAAAGCTCGTGCGCTACCAGAAAGAACACGAGATTCTCGGGGCGGACGAAAAAACGAACATCACCACCGCAAAACTCGATGAGATTAACAAGGAACTGACGGTGGCGGAATCGGACCGCATGCAGAAAGAAGCCATTTATCGTCAGACGCAGTCGGGCGATCCGGAAGTCGTGGCAGCGGCGATCATTGCAGATGCCGCCGGAGGAGTATCCGCTACCGGTTCCAGGCTCCTCGATAAACTGCGCGACCAGCAAGCCACTCTTGGCATCCAGGTAGCTGAACTGAGCAGCCAGTTCGGTCCCGCCTACCCAAAAGTTGTCCAGCTGAATAACCAGCTGAAGGAGATTGACCGCCAGTTGCAGTCGGAAGTCAACAAGTCCGTCGATCATCTCAAAGGGGAATACCTGGCTGCCTTGCAGCGCGAAAGCATGCTGCAGGCATCCTTCGAGAAACAGAAGCAAGAGGCAAACAAGCTCAACGAGAGCGCTATTGAATACAGCATCCTAAAGCGCGAGGTCGAATCGAACCGCACGCTCTACGAAGGGTTGCTTGAGAAGCTGAAAGAAGCCGGTGTCACGGCTGGGTTACGCTCCAACAATTTCCGCATTATTAACGCGGCCCGCGTTCCCACTTCTCCCAGCGAACCTAATATTCCGCGCAACCTTCTTTTCGCCCTCGTGATCGGCACCATCTCCGGTGTCGGCCTGGCGTTCCTGCTCGAGAACATGGACAATACCGTCCGTACTCCCGAACAGGCACAGGCGATCTCAGCGCTGCCTTCTCTCGGCATGATCCCACTGGGCTCCAAGACCAGCCGGGAGGGAGCTGGCGGACGGCTGGCCCTGACTTCTTCAAAAGAAGCTGTCGAAATGGTGACTCAGGTCCGCCCGCAATCGCAGATGGCCGAATCCTATCGCGCCTTGCGCACCTCTCTGCTGCTGTCGAACCTCGGAGCGCCTCCCAAGGTCATCATGGTGACCAGCGCTCGCCCGCAGGAGGGCAAAACCACCACGAGCATCAATACGGCGATCGTGCTGGCGCAGAAAGGAGTCCGCGTCCTGCTCATTGATGCGGATTTGCGCCGGCCCAGCGTTCACAAGACCCTTGGAATGGGCCCGCGAAGCGGTCTCAGCAATGTTCTCACCGGAACCGCCACGGTGGCGCAGACCGTGACGACGTCCCCGGTCCTGCCCAACCTGTTTATTCTGCCCGCCGGTACTCCCCCGCCCAATCCCGCGGAACTGCTCGCTTCTTCCAATATGCGCGACCTGCTAATGGAGCTACGGGACCAGTACGACCACATTGTAATTGACACTCCCCCAACGCTGTCCGTAACCGATGCAGTCGTGCTGTCTCCTCGGGCCGATGCCACTATCCTAGTGATCCGCTCTGGCCAGACAACGAAGCAGGCTCTGCGCCGCGCCCGCGACATCCTGATGCAGGTGAATGCTCACGTCGCCGGTGTCCTACTCAATGCTGTCGACCTGACTTCCCCCGATTATTACTACTATTACGAGTATCAGGGCAAATATACGCACTATTATCAGGAAGAGCCGCTCGACAGCGGTGACGGAAACGGGCAGTCCAAAGCAGTCTCCGGCGGTCTTTAGCGGCTAAGGCAAGAACAGTACGACATGGCGATTCCACTTTCAGAACGGCGAGGTCGGCAGTTAACTGCCGGATTGGCGCTACTCGCGTGTGTGTATCTTGTGCTGACCGGGAAGGAGTTTGCGGCCAGCGTCTTTGCGGCGCGTCCCGAGTTGACGAAGTTGGAAATGGCAGTAAGGCTTTCGCCGGGGAACGCGGATTACCAGCATCGATTGGGACGATACTTTGCTTTTGGGGCGGTCGATCCGCAGGCTGCTATCGGACGTTACCAGTCGGCAGTCGCACTCAATCCTCACGACGCGCATTACTGGTTCGATCTGGCGGCGGCATACGGGGTCACCGACAACGTCGAGGGGCAACGCCAAGCCCTCGAGCACGCCTTGCAAGCCGAGCCCACCGCTCCCGATGTGGCTTGGGAGGCAGCTAACTTTTTTCTGGTCGACGGCGATATCGACCGGGCCTTGCGCGAACTTCGCGTCGTGATCGAGAACGACACTTCGCTGGTGGATTCTTCACTGAAAGTATGCTGGCGCGTGCGGCCCGACGCGGATCGCTTGCTGCGTGACGTCATCCCGGCACGCACCGATTCCTTGCTGGGTTTTCTTTCGCTGATGATGAGCAAGCAGGAGACCGCCGGTGCCATCAAGACATGGGAACGGGTGTCGCAGCTGCACGAAAAATTCGATAGCTGGCGACTCTTTGAATATATCCGGTATCTCATTCAGGTTCATCGTCCAGATGCAGCCATGACCGCCTGGGAACAAGCCTCTGCGCCCCTTGGGCTCTCCGGGTACCTGCCTTCAGAAGATAACCTGATCGTGAACGGCGACTTCAGCCTCGACATCCTCAATGGAGGCTTTGACTGGACTTACATAAACCGCAACGGAGTCCGGCCTCTGCTTGACCCAAGCGATTTCCAGCAGGGACACCGTTCCCTTTCGCTTACGTTTGAAGGTCCCGGAATTTCCAACGCCGGCATTCAGCAACTCATTCCGGTGCGGGGCGCGAATAGCTACGACTTTTCGGCCTATTACAAGTCTGCGGATTTCGAAGGAGCGGGCGGCCCTGAGATTGTGCTCCGCGACGCCTACACGAATGCACCCCTGTTCATCAGCGACCCGCTCACCGACGCCGATTTCTGGAAGGAAGTTCACGCCAAGGTCACGACGTCCGGGTCGACGACTTTGCTGATTCTGGCGATCGAGCGCTCGCCCGCCGGCAGCCCGATCCGCGGCAAGCTCTGGCTCGACGGTTTTCAGCTTTCGCCCGATGATAATTCTCAAGACAGTTCGAAGGACAAACCTTGAGTTCTGCCCTGGCCGTGCATCCCGAACCCGCGCCCGTTCCCAAAGCCCCGACGCCGAAGCTCACCAACACCGCGCTCCTGGCCGGAACAGGTGGGGTGCTGCTGCTGGCGCCGCTGGCCTTTGGCGCCGTCGAGCCTTGGGCAATCTTTGCGCTGGAGGCATGCGCGGTCTTATTGCTGCTCGCGTGGGGAGTGCGTCAGTGGCTTAACCAACAGATAGACTTTTCCAACAATGTTCTGTATGTCCCGATGGGGGCATTTTTGGTCCTGGCCGTTGTGCAATGGATCACCGGCGCAACCGCCTATCGCCATGTGACCTATGCCCAGATCCTCCTCTACGCCGCCTATGGGATGCTGGCATTCGTCGCCACGCAGTCGCTGCGACGATCCTCGCATTTTGAATGGCTGGCAAAGGTCGTGACCGGCTATGGCGCTCTGCTGGCCGGGTTTGCGGTCCTGCAGGGAATCGCTCCCAACGGGAAGTTGTACTGGATGATGTCCAGCGCGCAGGGCGGGGCGATTTACGGGCCCTACGTCAATCACAATCACTACGCCGGGCTGATGGAGATGCTCACACCTTTTCCGCTGATTCTCGCGGCCAGCCGTTTTACCAATGGCAACCGCCGGATTATCGTCACCACGATTGCGGCCTTGATGGCAGGAAGCATCTTCCTATCCGGCTCCCGTGGCGGCATGTTGGCCTTCTCCGCGCAAATGATCGTGCTAGCCGTGCTTTTCTTGCGCTCCCGCGAAAGCAATTGGAAAAAGCCGCTTGTGCTCGGGATTTTTCTGCTGGTTGTCATCGCATTCCTGGTCTGGCTGGGCGGTAACGAGCTCACGCGCCGGCTGGCCAGCATTCATTCGGAAGCTCATGCCGAGATCAGCGGAGGAACACGCCTGACGATCGATCGGGACTGCCTGCGCATGTTCCTGAAAAGGCCCTTCCTGGGCTGGGGATTGGGCTCATTCCCGATCGTCTATCCGCAGTTTCGCAGCTTCTACACTACGTTTTTCGTCAATCAGGCGCATAACGATTATCTGCAACTGCTGGTCGAAACCGGCTTGGCCGGATTCTCCATCGCCGTTCTTTTTCTTGTGCTGATGTTCCGGCAGGGAATGGCCAAGCTAAAGGACTGGAACGAAACGAGCACGGGTGCGCTCACCGCGGCCGCTTTCCTTGGCTGTCTTGGCATCCTGGTGCATAGCGCTGTCGACTTCAATCTGCAAATCCCCGCGAACGCGGCCTTGTTTTACGTGCTGTGCGCGATTGTCGCAGCAAAGCCATTGCACGAATCGCAACGCCGCCGCATTCTGCGCCGCCGCAGTGCGATCATCGAAATCGCTCCGGAAACCAAGCCTTCTTGACCGGGGAAAAGCCGGCTTTCGACCGTCAAATATCGTTTCCTTGCCTGCTGGAACCGTGGGAGGTACCTAGTTGCTACCTGTATTACGAAGGTAATCAGGCACTTCTATCGGGGTATTTTCCGTGATATAACGCCAAATAGCTGCTCATTCACGCTCTGGGATGAGAATTCCGAGCTTTTCCGAGTTTCGTTCGGTTTCAGAGGAGAGCAGAGGAGGCATCGTGGCTGAAGCACGTACCGGGAAAAGATTTCCGTTGCATCTGCCGATCAAGATCCATAGCGAGGATTCCACCGCAACCGCCAGCGGGATGACCGGCGATTTGAGTGCCGCCGGCGTCTACATCAAGGCGGACGCGGCGCTCGAGGTCGGCTCGCCTGTAGAGTTTGAGATCACTTTGCCACCCGAAGTAACCGGTGGCAAAGAAGACGTAGTCATTCACTGCCGCGGGCGCGTCGTCCGTACCGACGAGCCGAATGCGGGCGCAGCTTCCGGGGACAACCGGGGCGTCGCCTGCGTGATTGATTCTTACGAATTTGTGCGCAACTCGTAAACGGGAGCGACATCCATGTTGAAGCTTATTCTGGCCGATAATCAGGCGATTTTTCGCGCGGGCATCGCCAAAGTGCTGGCCGTAGAAGATGAAATGCGCATCGTGGCCCAGGCGCAAACCCCCGAGCAGATGTTTATGGCGCTCGACAAGTTTCGCGCCGCCGTGCTCGTCATTGCCGGAGGTTTCCACTCCGATTTGAACGCCGTCCTTTCCGCCGCCAACAAGAACAAGACGCGGGTCGTCATTCTCGCCGATACGGGAGAAAGCGCACAGCGCTACATGGCTGCGGGGGCGCACGGCGTGGTCTATCGCAATGTGACCAGTCCGGCGCTGGTCGATTGCGTCCGCAAGGTCGCTCGCGGCGAAACCTGGGTGCAAGACATGGCCGTGCCGAGCGAACTGACCGAGAACGACATGGTCGGATTGCGCGTCCGCGATCGCCTGACTGCGAAAGAACTGCGTATCGTCGCGCTCATCGTGCAGGGATATAAAAACAAAGAGATCGCCACTCAACTGGGCACGACCGAGCAGGTCATCAAGAACTACCTGCGCAATGTCTACGACAAGATTGGAGTGTCAGACCGGTTGGAGCTTGCGCTCTTCACGATTCATCATCGCATCCTGAACGAGGCTGCAGCGGCAACTGCTGCGGCGGCTGTGCCGCCGCCGCCAGCTCCACCGAGTGCAGGAATCTCGAACTGAAGTCTTTCGTCGTAATGATAAAGGCCGCCCGCGGGCGGCCTTTTCGTATGCTGCATATTTCCAAGACGCAGCTCCGGGCAAACACGGTCCGCAGTATGCTACTTCTGGATCGTGCGCTGGTCGGCGGGCGGTTTTTGCGAGACCTGCCGAGCCGTCGGCAATTGCGAAGCATCCCAGCCGCCCCCGAGGGCCTCGATCAGCAGAACTGCGCTGCTCATCTGCTGGACTTGCAGGCCGACCAGGGTTTGCTGCGTTTGCAGCAACGAGGTCTGGGTCGTTAACAAATTCAGATAAGGATCGATACCGGTTTCGTAGCGCCCTTTTTCGAGATCAAACGCCTTTTGCGCCGCATCGGTTGCGGCCTGCTCGTGTTGAATTTCCTGCGAAAGCAGGCGGGTTTCAGCCAGATAGTCTTCCACTTGCTGAAAAGCGGTGAGCACGGTTTGCCGGTAGCTGGCCAAATCAGCGTTGTAGGTCGCGATGTACTGGTCGATGGTCGCACGTCGCAACCCGGCGTCGAACACCGTCTCCGATATGGAAGGCCCGATCGACCACTCACGGCTGGCGGCGTTGAACAATTTGCTGATCGCGCTGGAAGCGAGCCCGCCACTGGCGCTCAAAGTCACCGAGGGATAGTAAGCTGCATAGCCGATGCCGATGATCGCATTCGCCTCTGCCATCTGGCGTTCCGCCGCCGCAATGTCGGGGCGACGTTCGAGAAGTTGCGAAGGCGTGCCGGCAGGAATGGCCGGTGGCGCTACCGTCAGGGCCAGGATCGGCATCGTGAATTCAGTTGCGGTCTTGCCCAGCAAAGTCGCAATGGCATGTTCATATTGCGCCCGCGCAATGCCCACATTGGTCGCGGCTGCACGCGCGCTTTCCAGTGTCTGTTTCGCCTGCTCGACGGATACCTCGTCGCCGGTTCCAACCTCGTACTGCGCCTCCACCAGCTTCAACGTCTCTTCGTCGGCCTGAACAGTGGCATCCAGCACCTTTTGCAACTGGTCTTGGCCGCGAATCTCAAAAAATGTTTCGGCCAGCGTCGCTTGTTCGAGCAAGCGCTCGTTCTCCAGATCGGCTGCGCTCACCTGCGCACCCGCCTGAAACTCGCGCACGGTATTGCGCACGCGGCCAAAAAGATCGGGTGCCCAGGAAACGTCGAGCGGCAACGAAAATTCTGACGTCGTGGCGCCGCTGGAGCCGCCGGTTCCACCGGTGCCTTGCGACAATGATCCTGACGAACGAGTCCGCGTGAATCCGGCTCCAACGGACACGGTCGGGTAATACTGTGCATGAGCCTGGCGAATGAGCGCACGGGCGGCAAGATAGTTTTCGAGATACTGCTTGATCGTCTGGTTGTTGATATTCAACTGCTGCTCGAGATCATTGAGCTCGGGCTGGTTGAAGATTTCCCACCAGTTGCCGTGCAGCATGGCGTCTTGAGGCAAAGCAACTTTCCAGCCCTCGGCATCCTTGAAATTGGCGGGAGATTCTTTGTAATTCGGAGCAGTCGGGGTCTGCACGGACGGCTTGTGATACTTGGGGCCAACTACGCAACCGGTCAGGCCGAAGCACAGCAGGATCGCGACGGCCATTGCAGATTTGATCTTCGATTTGTGCATAACATTCCGTGGGCTGATCATGCTGTGCTCTCTCCGGCTACGGGAGCGATTTCGTCGTGCTCTCTACCGAGTACACGCAAGCGCAGCCGGTCCATAAACAAGTAAACAACGGGGGTTGTATAGAGCGTGAGCAACTGGCTCACAATCAGGCCACCCACAATCGCAACACCCAGCGGCCGTCTCAACTCCGAGCCAGTGCCGGTGCCGAATGCCAGCGGCAAGGCGCCAAACAGCGCGGCCATCGTGGTCATGAGAATAGGACGAAAACGCAGCAGACATGCGGTAAAGATTGCGTCATACGTGGACATCCCATGTTCGCGTTCGGCCACCAGCGCAAAGTCAATCATCATGATGGCGTTCTTCTTCACGATGCCGATCAGAAGCACGATGCCGATAATCGAAATCACATTGAGGTCGTTGTGAAAGATCATGAGCGCCAGCATGGCTCCCACGCTGGCGGACGGCAGCGTCGAGATGATGGTCAAGGGATGCACAAGGCTCTCATAGAGAATTCCGAGCACGATATACACCGCGAGTAGTGCGGTCAAGATCAGAATCGGCTCGGTACTCAACGAACTTTGATAGGCCTGCAGGGTGCCAGCGAAGTAGCCATGAATGGTAGAGGGCGTTCCGAGCGTATCCTCCATTTTCGCAATCATCCGCACAGCATCGCTCAAGGCCAGGCCCGCGGCAAGGTTGAAGGAGACGGTCACCGACGGAAAAAGGCCGGAGTGAGCAACCGACAACGGAGCCGTATTTGTCTTCACGCTGGCGACGGCGGTCAGCGGTATATTGCCGTTGCCGTTTTGCAGATAAATGTTCTTCAGTCCTGCCGGCGACTGCCAGTATGGAGGCGCGACCTCAAGCACCACATAATACTGATTCAACGGCTTGAAAATGACCGAGGTTTCCTCCTGGCCAAACGCGCTATACAAGGTCGAGTCGAGTTGCTGGGGCGTGAACGCCAGGCGGGCGGCTGCGATTCGGTCATACGTTATGTAGGTTTGGAGACCGCCATTCTGCTGGTCGGAATTCACATCCTGCAGACCGGGGAGCTTCTTCATGTTGGCCAGAAGAATTGGTCCCCATTTGTTCAAGTCCTCCACGTTGTCGGCCTGAATCGTGTACTGGTATAATGCTGCACTCGCGCGCCCTCCGATGCGAATGTCCTGCGCGGCCTGCAAGAATGCCTGTGCCACAGGAAGCCGGTTGAGCTTGGGGCGAAGACGGTCAATGATCGACGCGGCAGGGATTTTGCGTTGATTCAGCGGCTTGAGCGCGATGTAGATGAACCCGCCATTACCGCTGCCCGTGTAGGCGTTGACGTGGTAAACCGCCGGATCAGCCTTAATAACGTCCACCAACTGCAGGACGGAATTATCCATCAACGGGAAAGAAGCATCCTGTGGTCCTTGCACGCCACCCACAATCGCACCGGTATCCTGCTGTGGAAAAAATCCCTTGGGCACGCGCATAACGAGGACTGCGTTCAGCGCAATCACGAGCAGCAATACGGTAAGCACCAGGCCGGGATTGTCGAGAAACCAGCGAAGCGAGTTGGTGTAAAGTCCGAGGATCTTGTTAAAGACGCCCTCGCTGAAATTATAGAGACGCCCGTGCTTTTCGTCGGCATGCGACTTCAGCAGATGCGCGCACATCATCGGAGTCGTTGTCAGCGAAATGACCATCGAGACGAGAATCGCCGTCGATAGCGTTACGGCGAATTCACGGAACAGCCGTCCGACGATCCCGCCCATCATCAAAATGGGAATGAACACGGCAATCAGCGACATGCTGATCGAGAAGACGGTAAACCCGATCTCCCGCGCCCCCAGGAGCGCCGCCGCTAACGGCTTCATACCAGCCTCGAGGTGGCGTGAGATATTCTCCATGACCACGATGGCGTCATCGACCACAAAGCCGGTCGAGATGGTGAGAGCCATGAGCGAAAGGTTATCGAGGCTGTAGCCGCACAGGTACATCACGGCAAATGTTCCGACCAGGGACACGGGCACGGCGACGCTGGGAATCAGCGTGGCGCGGAAGTTCCGCAAGAAAACAAACACCACGAGCACAACCAGAATCACAGAAAGAATGAGCGAACGCTCAACGTCATTCACGCTGGCACGGATGGTGGTCGTGCGGTCGAAGACGTTGGTGATGTCAATCCCTTGCGGGATCGAAGCCTTCAGGGCGGGGATGGCATCCTTGATGCGATCGACGGTGTCAATGATGTTCGCGCCCGGCTGGCGGAAGATGATCATCGTCACCGATGGCTTGCCATCCATATAACCGGCGTTACGCACATTCTGTACCGAATCGATCACGTCTCCGAGGTCAGAGAGCCGCACCGCTGTGCCGTTGTGCACACCGACAATCAGCGGCTTGTAATCGTTCGCCAGCGACATTTGATCGTTCGCGACAATGTCCGCCGTCGTGCTTGCATTGGAAACCTGTCCGAGCGCGAGGTGAGCGTTGGCAAGCCGTAGCTGGTTCTCGACCGATGCGTAGGAGATGCCATAGCTGTTCATCTGCGTGGGATTGAGTTCCACGCGAACAGCGGGGGACGAGGCTCCGCCGACGGAAACCTGGCCCACACCCGCGATCTGCGAGATGCGCTGGGCAAGAACTGTGGATGCGGAATCGTACATCGATCCTTTGTTGTAGACGTCGGAAGTGAGCGCCAGAATCATGATGGGCGCGTCCGCCGGATTGACCTTGCGATAAGTAGGATTGGACGGCAGGTTCTGCGGCAGATAGGTGCGGGCCGCGTTGATCGCGGCTTCAACGTCGCGGGCGGCACCGTCGATATTGCGGCTTAAGTCGAACTGAATGGTAATGTTGGTGCTGCCCAGGGAACTCGACGAAGTCATCTCGGTAATGCCGGCAATGTGGCCGAGTTGACGTTCCAATGGAGTCGCCACGGACGACGCCATGATGTCAGCGCTGGCGCCCGGCAGTCCGGCATTGATGTTGATCGTCGGGAAATCCACCTGCGGGAGTGGGGAGGCCGGCAACACCGAATATGCGATTGCGCCGGCGATGGCGATCGCCACCGTAAGCAGCGTCGTCGCTACCGGCCGGTGAATGAATGGAGTGGAGACGCTCATGCCGGCTCAGTCGACGGCGTGGTTTCGCCGGGGTTGTCGTTTTCCTTCTTCGAGAAGCGCTGGGCGATCCGGTCAAAGAAAATGTAGATGACTGGCGTCGTGTAGAGGGTCAGCACCTGGCTCAACAGCAAGCCGCCCACCATGGCGATGCCCAGGGGCCTGCGCAGTTCTGACCCAAGGCCGGAGCCAAAGGCCAGCGGCAGTCCACCGAGCAACGCGGCCATGGTGGTCATCATGATGGGGCGAAAACGCAACAGGCTCGCCTCATAAATGGCTTCCGTGGAAGACTTGCCGTGCTGGCGCTCGGCTTCGAGAGCGAAGTCGACGATCATGATGCCGTTCTTCTTCACGATGCCAATCAGAAGAATGATGCCGATGATGGCCACCACGCTCAGATCCTGCCCAAACAACATGAGGGCCAGCAACGCGCCGACGCCTGCGGAGGGAAGCGTGGAGAGAATTGTAACCGGGTGAATAAAGCTCTCGTAGAGAACACCAAGCACGATGTAGACCGTCACCAGGGCTGCGAGAATCAGCAGCGATTCGTTCGAGAGCGAGTTGTGGAACGAAGCCGCGGTTCCCTGAAAACCGGCCTGCAGGCTGGCGGGAGGATTCATGTCACTGGCCAGCTTGTCGATCTTGCTGATCGCGGTGCCGAGCGACGCTTTGGAAGCCAGATTGAATGAGATTGTGACGGCCGGGAATTGTCCCTGATGGGTGATGGTCAGCGGTTCTTTGACCAGTTCAACATGCGTGAAGGTACTTAAAGGAATCGCATTCGCGGGCTGCGAACTGCTGCTCAAGTTCGTACTGACGGTCGTCTTCGCAAGCGCAGTCTGCAGCGGTGCCAGCAACGACTGGGCCGGCGTGGGCGTGTATTGCGCGGACTCTGTTATGGCATTCGATCCCGCAGAGGCAGAACTCGATGAGGAGAACGAAGTTGCCGCTCCAGCACCGGTGGCATTCGACGAGGCATTCGCCTGCAGGAAAACGGACTGCAATTTGTCGGGACTGGTCTGGAACGAGGGCAGCGCCTCAAGAATCACATGATATTGGTTCAGCTGTGTGTACATCGTGCTGATTTGGCGCTGCCCGAAGGCATCATAGAGCGCGTTGTCGATCGTGGCCGTGGCGATCCCTAAACGCGAGGCTGTCACGCGGTCGATGGTCAGCGATACCGCAAGCCCACCCGTCTGCTGATCGGTGGCCACGTCTTCCAGTTCGGGCATCTTCTTCATGCTCGTCACGAACTTGTTGGTCCACTCGTTCAATTCACTTACATCCGGATCTTCAAGCGTGTACTGGTATTGGGTGCGGCTCACGCGGTCATCGACGGTGATGTCCTGCACAGGCTGCATGTACATCTGAATGCCCTGGACCTGATCCGCGATTTTCGGCTGCAATCGGCGAATGACGTCCGATGCGCTCATCTTGCGCACATTTAACGGCTTCAAGTTGATCGAATACCGACCTGAATTCAACGTGGTATTGGTTCCATCCGCTCCGATGAACGACGACAAACTTTCGACAGCTGGGTCGGCGAGAATGACCTTCGCGACCTCCTGCTGTTTCTGACTCATGGCGCGGAAGGAAACCGCTTCCGGCGCCTGGGAAATTCCCTGAATCACACCCGTGTCCTGCACAGGGAAAAACCCCTTGGGGATGAAGATATAAAGAGCGACTGTAAGAATGAGTGTGGCCACTGCGACGAGAAGCGTGATCGTCTGGTATTCCAATACCTTCTTCAGCGTCCGCCCGTAAAACGCAATCATCCGGTTGAACACATCTTCTGACCACCGGTAGAAGCGCGTCTGCTGGGAATCGGGCGTGTGCTTCAAAATGCGAGCCGACATCATCGGCGTGAGAGTAAGAGAGACGACCGCCGAGATCACGATCGTGACTGCCAGCGTCACCGCAAATTCGCGGAAGAGGCGGCCGACTACGTCCCCCATGAACAGAAGAGGGATCAGCACGGCGATGAGGGAAATCGTCAGCGACATGATCGTGAACCCGATCTGTTCCGCGCCCTTGAGAGCGGCCGTCATCGGCTTGTCACCCTCTTCGAGATAGCGCGAAATGTTCTCGATCATCACGATTGCGTCGTCCACCACAAAACCGGTGGAGATCGTCAGTGCCATGAGAGATAGGTTGTCGAGGCTGTAGCCGAGCATGTACATCACGGCGAGGGTGCCCACCAGCGACAGCGGCACCGCCACCGCCGGAATAATCGTCGCCTTCAAACTGCGCAGAAAAAGAAAGATGACCAGCACCACCAGCCCGACCGTCAGCATCATCTCGAATTCCACGTCGTCCACCGACGATTGAATGCTGGTCGTCAAATCGGTGAGCTTCGTGACTTGAATGCCCGCTGGCAGGTTGGCTTCGAGCTGGGGCAGCAGCTTCTGGATGCTATTGACGACGATGATCGTATTCGCGCCCGGCTGGCGCTGAATGTTCAGAATGACGGCCGGGATGTTATTCATCCACGCTGCTTGATTCGAGTTCTCGACTCCATCGGCGACCCGGGCAACATTCTTCACGAAAACGGGCGCGCCATTCCTATACGCAACCACCACGTCGCGATAATCGGCGGTCGTGACAAGCTGATCGTTCGAGTCGATCTGGTAATCCTGTCGGGGACCGTCAAAATTGCCCTTCGCCGCGTTCACGCTGGTTGCGGTCAACGCGGCGCGCAGCGATTCCAGGTCAATCCCGTACGAAGCGAGCGCCACGGGATTGGCTTGAATGCGTACGGCTGGTTTTTGGCCGCCGCTGATGCTGACAAGCCCCACTCCGCTGAGTTGCGAGATCTTCGGCGCCAGCCGCGTATCCACCAGATCTTCGACTTTTGAGAGCGGGATCGTGTCCGAGGTAATGGCGAGCGTGAGGACAGGCGCGTCGGCCGGATTAGTCTTGCTGTAAATCGGCGGCGTGGGCAGGTTAGCAGGCAGCAAGCTTTGCGCCGCGTTGATCGCCGATTGCACCTCCTCTTCAGCCACGTCGATCGGAAGAGTGAGCACGAATTGCAGAACCACGACCGACACGCCACCAGAACTCGTCGACGTCATCTGGCTCAGTCCTTGCAACTGCCCAAACTGACGTTCCAGCGGAGCCGTGACGGTCGTCGCGGTCACGTCCGGACTGGCTCCCGGGTAAAAAGTCAGAACCTGAATGGTGGGATAGTCCACCTGCGGCAAGGCGGAGACGGGCAATTGAAAATATGCCACGATGCCCGCGAGCATGATCGCGGCCATCAATAAAGAGGTCGCGACCGGCCGCAGAATAAATGGCCGAGACGGGCTCAAGGCGCTTTGCTCCCCGATTGCGCAGGTGCAGGCGGGTTCTGTCCATTGCCCGACGGCTTTTGTTGATTGTTTCCCTGTGAGTTTTGCTGCCCCGCCTGCCCGGGCGCAGGCTGCTGAACAACGTTCACCTTCGCGCCGGTTTGCAATTTTTCAAAGCTGCTGTCGGCGACGACTTCGCCTTCGTTCAGACCGGTCACTTGAGTCTGGTTGTTGTCGGTTGTTCCTGTCGTCACGTTGCGGATTTGTGCCGTGTTGTTCTGGATCACCCAGACGAACGCCTGCGTTCCGTTGTGCTGAATGGCGGAGGAGTCGACCAGGATGACATCGCGCAGTGTATCCACCAGCAGGCGGGTATTCACAAACTGGTTGGGAAATAGCGTGTTGTTTTTATTGTCGAACAAGGCGCGCATTTTCACCGTGCCGGTGGACGTGTCAATCAGGTTGTCGGTCGTAAGCAGCTTGCCTTTCGCGATCATCTTGCTCTGGCCGCGATCCAGCGCCTGCACCTCGAGTGATTGTTTCTTGTGCAACTGCGCCAGCACTTGCTGCAAGCTGTCCTCTGAGATCGTGAAAACAACCGTGATGGGCTGGAGTTGGGTAATGACGGCGAGAGTTGTCCCGCCTCCCGACGTCACCACGTTGCCAGGATCGATCAGCCGCAAACCGACTCGGCCGGTGATCGGCGACACAATGTGGCAGAAGCCGAGTTGCACCCGGTCATAATCCACCGTTCCCTGGTCATTTTTGACGGTGCCCTGATCCTGCAGGACGAGCTTTTCCTGATCATCCACAACCTGTTTCGCAATCGCGTTGCGTGCCCAGGCAGCCTGATAGCGCGTCAGGTCCATCTGCGCCTGCTCGAGTAAATGCGTGTCACGTTCGAGAGTACCTTCAGCCTGCTTCAGAGTAGCCTCATAAGGCCGCGGGTCGATCTCAACCAGCGGGCTGCCCTTGGTAACAAGCTGGCCTTCGCGGTAATTCACCGCCACAACCTGTCCCGTCGCCTGGCTGACGATGGAGGCCGTGTAAACGGGCGTCACCGTGCCGATCGCTGTCAAATAAACGCCGATGTCACCCTTCGTGGCTTTGGCTTCGGTAAGAGTGACCGTGCCGCCGAATCCGCCACGTCCGGTGGGGCCACCGGCAGGCGTCTGGTTGCTGCGGAGCACCCACCAGAAGACAAGTCCAAAGACGATGAGCACAACGATCCAAACCCAAGCCCGATGCTTGATCTTTTTTTCCGGAAGCGCGGTTTCTCGGTTGGACCCGGGCGGCGGTAGATCGGGTGGCAGGGGAGTATGAGACATTTTTTCGGTCATCGTAGGATTAGACGGATTGGAAGTCGTATTCTCCAAAAAACAAACGTCCAAAAGCAAATGCGAAGGTTAAGGCTGCCATCGCCGTGACGTGTCGAATCACTATTATGGCCTAATCGGGGCAATGGTGGCGTAAAGTCCTGTAAAGAGACCATGAAACGGCCAGCTTGTGATGACCTTTTCCCAATGATGGTTGCGCCAAAATGCCCGCCGTGGAAGAATGCCCAATGCTCCGAATACCTTCTCTTCTGTTTTTCTGCGCATTTCTTCTCTGCGCGTTCACGCTGACAGCCCAGACCGTGCCGCCTCCGGCGGACCAGCAGTTGGCTCACGACATCTATAAGGAATTCGTCGAGATCCAGTCCGGCTTCACGACCGGATCCACAACCCCCGTAGCCGAAGCTGCGGCGGCCCGCCTGAAGGCTGCGGGATTTCCCGCTTCTGACATTTTTGTGGGTGGACCAAACCCAAAGAAGATGAATCTGGTAGTCCGCTATCACGGCACAGGAAAGGCCAAGCCAATCCTGCTTCTTGCCCATGAGGACGTGGTTGAGGCCAAGCGGGAAGATTGGACCACCGATCCTTTTCAGCTAGTCGAGAAGGACGGCTACTTCTATGGCCGCGGCACGGGCGACGACAAGGCCCAGGCCGCCGTCTGGATTGCGAATCTGATTCGCTACAAACGCGAGGGCTTGAAACCAGACCGTGACATCATTGTCGCGCTCACGGCCGACGAGGAAGGTGGCGGCCCATTCAGCGGAATTGACTGGCTCCTCAAGAATCATCGCGATCTGATTGATGCTGAGTTCGCGCTCAATGAGGGCGGATGGGGCGAGTCGTCTGGCGGCAAGAAGATTTCAAACGACCTGCAGGTGAGCGAAAAGTACGTCATCAATTTCCGCTTTGAGGTGCACAACAAGGGCGGCCACAGTTCCCTTCCCGTGACCGACAACGCAATCTACCATCTGGCAGGCGCGCTCGACCGCCTCTCGAAGTTTGGCTTTCCGTTGAAGACCAACGAAGTGACGGCCGCTTACTTCGCGCAGATGTCGAACATCGAAAAAGGGCCGATTGCCGGAGCTATGGCCAGGGTCGCCGAGGGCTCGCAAGAGGCCATGCAGAAGGTAGCGGCTGCCTCTCCGGCATGGAACGCCACCTTGCGGACGACTTGTGTTGCGACAGAGTTGGAAGGCGGCCACGCCAAGAATGCCTTGCCTCAACTGGCGGCGGCGAACGTGAATTGCCGGGTTCTACCCGAGGACCCCGCGGAGTACATTAAGAAGACCTTGGAAACAGTGGTAGCCGACGATCAGGTCTCCGTCAAAATTGAAGGCGACGCCGGTAAGGGACCAGCGTCCCCGATGAGACCGGACATTCTGAACGCTGCCAAGCGTGCAACCGAAACCCAATGGCCGGGCGTGCCCGTGGTGCCCATCATGGTGATGGGCGCAACCGATGGCCGATATCTGCGCGAGGCAGCAATTCCCTGCTACGGCATTCAAGGATTCTTCTTTGACCGCGACGACATTCGCTTCCACGGTCGCGACGAAAGAATGGGCATACAAGCGTTTTACGAGGGGCAGACATTCCTGTACGACCTGGTAAAGATGCTTGTGAAAAACTAGCAGCAGAGGGCCGTGCGGCGCGGACACTCTTGTCCGCGCAGTCTGCTGCTCAAAAGCGCGCGGACGTCAGCACCCGCGCATGCAATTCGCTCCCTTTTATTTCCCAGCTTCCGGCTGCGTGATCATCAGCGCGGGCACTTCCTGCTGCTTCACCAGATTGTTATAGGCGGACACGTCGGCGGAGACGATCGTCTTCCACTTCGCCAGTTGTTCATCAACTTTCTTCGTAAGCATGTCGAACACTTCATAGGACTGCCGCGTGGGCGCCGTATTTGCACTGCCCACAACTCCGCTCAGGGCCACAAGATCGTTATTCAGACGCACCGGGAAGTTGAGCACGTCCTGGCCGCTTTTCGCTTTGGTCTGAATCAGCGCTTCCTCCACTTCCGTCATCTTCTTGTCGAGCGCTTTGCCGGCGTCAGCAATCGTCTTCTCACGCGGATCATCCTTGAGCCGCTTGTTAACCGCACTGATCTGATCGCGCAGGTCGCGAATCTGGATGATCGCATCGTCGGTTTCGGTGACCTTGTCCCGAATTTTGAGCAGCAGGTCAAATTGCTTGGCGAGCTCTTCCGAGCTGACCTTCAAGCGCGGATCGGTGGTAATTTCGAGCGGCGCGGTATAGGTCTTTCCCAACACCGTCAGCCGCACCTGATAGATTCCCGGCAGCGCTTCCGGGCCATCGGTACTCCCGCCCCACAAAGGCGCGCGCGGAACCTTGATTGCGCCTTCGTAGCGCAAATCCCAAACGAACCGGTTCAGGCCGGCATCGGCCGGCAGACTATTGGCGCTACCGCCCCGGCTGAAGAAATCTTCCTCGTCCCCCGCACCCGCCGGCTCCTCTTTCTTCGGGAACTTTCGAATCACCTTGCCGCCGGAATCAAGAATTTCCAGCGTGATCTTCGGGGGCTCCGGTTTTTCCGAGTCAGGTTTAGCGCCATCAGGTTTGGCCTCGTCGGTTTTCCCGGCTTCAGCCTTGGTAGTTTCCGCCTTCGCCAAGTCGCCGGTCGGCGTTTCTTTCTTTTCCGGTTTCTTCAGCGAAGTCTTCAGCCAGTAATCGATAACCGCCCCCGCGGGCGGATTCCTTCCGGCATTGCCCTGCCCGCCGAAGCCTCCACTGCGAAATACCGTGTGATTGGTCGCTGCGGGATCGAACAGATACGCATTTTGCTGCGGGATCGAATCCGTATATTTCTCCAGTGGAGTGATGTCATCCAGCACCCAGAAGCTGCGGCCATGAGTAGCCAGAACAAGGTCGTTGTGCTTGATTACCAGATCGTTGATCGGCGTCGCTGGGAGGTTCAGTTGCAGCGGTTGCCACTTCGCGCCGTCGTCGAAGGAAAAGTAAACTCCCTGCTCTGTTCCGGCGAAGAGCAGCCCCGGCCGGCGCGGATCGACTCGCACGGCGTGCACGTAATTGTTCGCGGGAAGGCCGGCGGAGAGACTCGTCCACGTCTTGCCGAAGTCGGTGGTTTTGAAAACGTAGGGAGCGAAGTCATCCATCTTGTGGCGTTCGACAGCCACATATACCGTGCCGGCATCCCTGGGTGAAGCTTCGATCATGCTGACTGTGCCCCATTCTGGCATCGCTTTGGGCGTGACATTTTCCCAGTGCTGGCCGCCGTCGCGCGTGAGCTGAATCAGTCCGTCATCGCTTCCAGCCCAGATCAAATCTTTTTGTATCGGCGATTCAACCACGGAAAAAATCGTGTCATAGACTTCGACGCCCGTGTTGTCTTTGGTGATTGGACCACCCGACGCAGCCTGCTTCGACTTGTCGTTACGCGTCAGATCGGGACTGATGATCGACCAACTCATCCCAGCATCGGTGGTTTTGAAAAGCACCTCACCGGCGAAATATAAAGTCTTGGGATCGTGGGGAGAGAAGACAATCGGCTCCGTCCACTGAAAGCGGTGCTTCACATCTGCCGGGGCCCAGCCGATCGGGTTCACGGGCCAAGGGTTAATGGACTGCTCTTCGTGGGTACGGTGATCGTAACGCGTGATCTCGCCGCCATATGATCCGGCATAAACGATCTGCGGATCGGTCGGGTCCGGCGCAATGTATCCGCTCTCGCCGCCGCCCACGTCATACCAATCTGAGCGATCAATCGCGCCCTCAGGACTGGCGCTCGCGATGCCGACGGTAGAGTTATCCTGCTGCGCTCCATAGATGGAATAAGGGAAACGGTTGTCGGTCGTGACGTGGTAAAACTGCGCGGTGGGCTGGTTGTACTCGGTTGTCCAGCTGTTGCCGCCGTTGGTCGAGATCGTCGCTCCACCGTCATTCCCGTTCATGATGCGCTTCGGGTTCGTCGGATCGATCCAGAGCCCGTGATTGTCTCCGTGCGGCGCTCGTAGGTTCGTGAATGTCTTGCCTCCGTCGTTGGATCGATAGGCCGCCGTGTTCAGGATGTACACGGTATCGGCTGATTTCGGGTCGGCGAAAATGTGCGAATAGTACCAGGCGCGCTGCCGAAACCGATGGTCGTCCGTAAGCAGGTGCCACGATTCCCCCGCATCGTCGGAGCGGTAGATTCCGCCCTTCTCGGCTTCCACAACAGCCCACACGCGGTTTGGATTCGCGCCGGAAACAGTCACGCCGATGCGCCCCAGAACGCCTTCCGGCAAACCGTGCCCTTTCAGTTCCCTCCAGCTCGTGCCCCCATCAATGGACTTGTAGAGGCCGCTGCCGGGCCCGCCACTATCCATGCTCCAAGGCGTCCGGTGAGCCTGCCACAAGGCCGCGTACAGGATATTGGAATTCGTGGGGTCGAAAGAGATGTCAATGCCGCCTGACTTTGCGTCCTTATAGAGAACTTTTTCCCAGGTCTTGCCGCCATCGCGCGTGCGGAAAATGCCGCGCTCTTCGTTGTCCGCAAAAGGATGACCGAGAGCAGCAACGAAAGCTACCTCAGGGTTTTTGGGATCGACGATCAGTCGCCCAATCGCGTGCGTATCTCGCAGGCCAACCAACTTCCAGGTCGAGCCCGCATCGATCGACTTGTAAACGCCGTTGCCTCCAACAATATTTCCTCGAATGCAGGCTTCGCCGGTGCCGACGTAAATAACGTTGGGATCGGATTCCGAAACCGCGATCGCCCCGATGGATGGCGACGCGTCTTTCGTTTTATCGAAGATCGGTTTCCAGTTCAGGCCGCCATCGGTCGTTTTCCAGACGCCTCCGGCGACCGCGCCGAAATAATACGTGTCACTCTGACCGACTACTCCCGAAACCGCAACCACGCGGCCGCCACGAAATGGACCGGCCAAACGATACTGCATGCCCTTCCATGGCCCCTGGGATTCGGAGTCGTCGATCGGAGTGTTGGCAGTGGCCGCGCCATTCGTCTCCGCTGAATTCTGCGCTTCCTGCTTCTTAGCAGTATCCGAGTTTTGTTTCGATGGGTGTTTCTGCGCCCACGCTGCGCTGACAAGGCATGCGACAAGAAGGATGAGCGTAGTCGTTCGCAAGGAATTCCTCCGGGAGACGTAAACAATATACGGAGAGGGCCTGAATACTCAACTGGAAAGAAGCACTTTCCAAGCTTTCAACCGATCGCAACCGGCTGGGACGCAGCGCCCACCACACGATTGCGCCCTTCTTTCTTAGCCTGAAACATTCTTTCGTCGGCTAAGGCAAACAATTCCGCCGCCCCGTCTCCATCCTCGGGGAAACTGGCGAGTCCCGCGCTGATGGTGACCTGGATGGTTTCTCGACGCGCAGATAGTTCGACCGGAGTGCTCGCCATCAGTTCCCGCAACGATTCGAGCTTGCGGCGAGCCGTTTCCATGTCGGTTTCAGGCAAAATGACGACAAATTCTTCGCCGCCGTAACGCCCCGCGGTGTCGCTCTGCCGGAAGGAACTGCGAAGCATAGCGCCGAGGGTGCGCAGAGCAACATCTCCCGCAGGATGCCCGTATGTGTCGTTCAGCTTCTTGAAGCGATCTGCGTCGATCACTGCGATCGTCAGTGGCTTCTCGTACCGGCGAGCTCGGCTCAGTTCGATGGCAAAGCGATCGTCAACGTAGCCGCGGTTGGGTAAGCCTGTGAGCGCGTCGCTGCTCGCCAGTTGCAGAAGCTTGTGGCTGCGCGCAACCAGAGCCAGACTGAGCGCCGATGCCGTCGCCATAATAATCAGCCGTGAGACTTGCGCCGACCAACTGAAAAATCCGTACGGATAGGATGAGAGGGTCTCGCTCGTCAGATCCCAGTGCGTCGCAGCAAATAAGACGATTACCAGATACTCCGTGAACGCCAGCAAACCAGCCGTGATGCAGACGCGCTTGTCATAGCGCAGGCTGGTGCCACCAATGGCAAGAAAGTAGCCTTCAAAAACAACCTTGCTGTTTACGGCTGTGAACGGCTCATTCATGATCAGAAAGAGAACCAGTCCACTGGTGACCAAGGTGACGTCGAGACTGCTACTGGCAAAACTCAGCCACCACGGGTTGTACTCCCGCGAAATCAAGAGACGAATAATGACCGAAAGGACAAAGGTCGCCGATGTAAGACTCAGTCCGACAATGCTCTCCTTCTTATCCATCGAAAAGAAAAGCAGGTTGATTGCGGGTATGAGCAGCAGAAAGCAAGCCAGCCATAAACGGACTTTCGCCACCAGCAGTTCGCCAGCGAGGCCCGCCTCAGCAAGAATCGGGTCGGGGCGCGACCATATTGATCCCATGGAACTTCGGAGGTTGAGCTTCATGGAGTTGAAAAATGCGGCTCCCACGCTGACCGAGCGCTAAGGAATTGAGGTTCGAACCGGGTCAAACCATTGCATTAGGATAGATGCTCGCCCGCGCCCAGACAAGAAGAATCTTGATCGGAGTATCGAAAGACAAACCCGACTTCCAGGGTCTTTCCAGGTGGTATTTTCGAGAGATTTTGCTCTTTCTTACACCACAAAATACTTCGCCCCCGGGTGGTGCACGACGATCGCGGAAGTGCTCTGCTCGGGCTCTAACAGGAAGCCAGATGTTAGACGCACGCCAACATTTTTCTCCGGATCGAGCAGTTTGAAGAGCTTGGTCTGATCCTCCAGGTTCGGGCACGCCGGATAGCCGAACGAATAGCGCGAGCCTTGGTACTTCTGATGGAACAGGTCTCGGATGTGCGCCGAGTCCTCGCCCGCAATTCCCAATTCCTCGCGCATCTTCTTATGGTGATACTCGGCCAGCGCTTCCGCTGTCTCGACGCTCAAGCCGTGAAGATAGAGATACCGTGTGTATTCCCCCGCCTCAAACAGGCGCTGAGTTTCAAGGGATGCTTTCGGACCGATTGTGACCAATGACAACCCGAGGACGTCTGTTTTGCCGGACCCCGCGCGCGCAAAGAAATCCGCAATACAGAGCTTTCGTCCTTCCTTCTGCCGCGGAAAAGTAAAGCGGAGGAGTTCGCGGCCCGGTGTGGAGACGGGACCATGTGTGGGGACAGGGCTTTGTGTGGAGACGGGGCTTTGCCCCGTCTGAGCGGGGCGAAGCCCCGCTCCCACACTCGCCTCATATACCACCACATCATTCCCTTCGCCCACCGCCGGAAAATACCCATACACAACCTTCGGCTCAAACAGCCCGGCGGCAATCACTTCCTCTTCCAGCTTCTTTTTGATCGGGCGATACTTCTCTTCCACCAGCCGCGCATAATCTTCCTGCGACGCGGTCTTCAATTGCCACTGATTCTTGAAGAGCGCGGTATCGTTGATGTACTGGAAAATCTCGCGCAGGTCGTAATCCTTGCGGACCCGCACTCCCCAGAACGGTGGAGCAGGAATCCTGGGAGCATCGCTGACCACGGCGCTCCGCTCGGCAAAGATCGGTCCGGCTTCTTCATCCACCGCCGCCGCCTTCGCATATTCCTTGACCGTCTTCCCGTCCTGCAAACGCGCCGAGCGCTTTCCGTCTTCCGAGGCGAGGTCTTCCATCACATGCAGTCCCGCGAACGCATCCTCCGCATAAAAGACCGCGTTGGAGTATTCCCGCCGCAGATCGTCCTCCACATACTTGCGCGTCAGCGCAGCGCCTCCACAAATCACCGGATATTCGAGTTGCTGCCGCTGCAGTTCCTGAATGACGTACTTCATCTCCAGCGTAGATTTCACCAGCAGCCCGCTCAGCCCGATCGCATCCGCCTCATGCTCTCGCGCCGCGTGAATGATCGTATCGCCCGGTTGTTTGATCCCCAGATTTACGACCTTATATCCATTGTTCGACAGAATGATGTCGACCAGATTCTTCCCGATGTCGTGCACGTCGCCCTTGACCGTCGCCAGCACAATCGTGCCCTTCTGCTGCGAGCCGCTTTTCTTCTCCATCTTCGGCTCAAGGTAAGCGACCGCTGCCTTCATCACGCCGGCGGAATCCAGGACCGACGGCAGCTGCATTTTGCGCGCGCCAAACAGGTCGCCAACCGTCTTCATCCCATCCAGCAGCACCGTATTAATCAGATCGAGCGCTGTGTATTGTCCGAGCGCTTCTTCAAGTAATTCATCAAGGGTGCGCTTGCCGGCGCCTTCGCCGACCGACTTCTCCCCATTGATGATCGCGTACTTCAGCTTGTCTTCGATCGAAAGCGTTTCGACATGGGCCGTCGTTTGCGCCTGCGGCTTGCCTTTCTTTCCCGCGAAGTGCTGCATGTAAACCTGGAGCGGATCACCGTTCGATCGATCCTGGTAAATCAGCTTGCGAGCCAGTTCAACTTCTTCTTGAGGAATCTTGTACAACGGGTAGATTTTCGTGTAGTTGACAATGGCGATATCGAGGCCGTTCTCGACCGCTTCGTGCAGGAAAACCGAGTTCAGCACGCGCCGGGGATAGGCGTCCAGCCCGAAACTGATATTGCTGACGCCAAGAACTGTCTTCACCTCCGGCAGCTCCCGCCGGATACCCTTCACCGCATTCAGCGTCTCAATTCCCGCCGACCTATATTCTTCCTGCCCCGTTGAAATCGGCAGCGTAAGCGTGTCAAAAATCAGGTCCACCGGCCGGATGCCATATTTTTCCGTAGCCAGCTTGAAGATGCGTTTGGCAATCGCAACTTTCTTGTCCGCGGTCAGCGCCATGCCCTCTTCGTCGATGGTCAGCGCAATCACACCCGCGCCGTACCGCTTCGCCATGGGCAGAACTTTGGATGTCCTCTGCTCGCCGTCTTCCAGGTTGATCGAATTGATGATCGCTTTGCCGGGGATGCGCTTGAGCGCCTCTTCGACCACATCCGCCTCGGTCGAATCCACCAGGATCGGCGCCGGCACCCGCGTCGCAATCTTTTCCAGGATCGCCGACATGTACGCCTTCTCGTCCTCGCCCACAATCGCGCAGCACAGATCGAGCATGTGCGAACCTTCATTCGCCAGCTTTTTCGCCAGCGTCAGAATGTCGTCGTACTTTTTCGCGCGCACCAGGTTGCGAAAATGCTCGACCCGCGTGGTCGTATTCATTTCCTCCGCAACGATCAGAGGTTTTGGCTCAAGGTCGAGCGGAACCGACGTATAGGCGCTCGATGCCGCGCCCACAGGTTTCACTTCCCTCTTCGCGGGTTCTACGCCAGACACAGCATCAACCACCGCTTTCAAGTGCTCCGGCTTGGTCCCGCAGCATCCACCTACAATTCGCACGCCGTAGTCAACCACGAAATGCTTGTGGAACTTCGCCAGCTCGGCGGGGGTGAGCTTATACACTGCCTGCCCGCCTTCATTCTGCGGAAGTCCAGCGTTTGGCAGAACCGAAATTTCCTTCGTCGAATTCAGCGACAGGTAGCGAACCGACTCGTTCATCTCAGCCGGGCCGGTGGCGCAGTTCAAGCCGATAATATCGATGTCGTAAGGCTCGAGAGCGGTGAGCGCGGCGCCGATCTCCGTGCCCAGAAGCATAAGGCCGGTATCCTGAAGCGTGACCTGCACGGTAACGGGCAGACGCTTCCCTGCTTTGCGCATCGCTTCGATCACGCCCACCGTAGCAATCTTCGCCTGTAGCAGATCCTGACAGGTCTCAATGAGCATGACATCGACACCGCCTTCGATCAGCGCGGCGGCTTGCTCCTCATACACAGCGACCATCGCGTCGAAGGTGATGTGGCCAAGCGAAGGGAGTTTCGTCGTCGGACCCATTGAGCCCGCTACAAAACGCGGACGCGCAGGCGTGGAAAATTGCTGCGCGACTTCCTTGGCCAGTTTGACCGCGGCAAGATTGATCTCGCGCACCCGGTCGGCGAGATCGAATTCGGCGAGAACCGTGCGCGTCCCGCCAAAGGTATTGGTCTCTACAATGTCGCAGCCCACCCGAAAGAAATCCGCATGAATGTCGCGGATGATATCCGGGCGGCTCAGAACAAGAACTTCCGAGCAGTTCTCTTTTCCCCAATAATCATCCAGCGTAGGCTGGCGCGTCTGGATGTTGGTGCCCATCGCCCCGTCATAAACCACGACGCGTTCTTGCACGGTTTGGAGAAAAGTGGACATGATTCGCTGCTCGCTATTCGTCGTTCGCTGTTCCCGCTCCTCTTAACCCTCGCTCGTTGTGGCAGATTGTTTTGGGCGCTTCCCGTCCGCAACATCGAGAAGCACTCTGCGAACAGCGAATAGCGAAGGACGAACAGCGAATGATTCCATACACAAACGCCGGCCCCATCGGGGACCGGCGGAGAATCTTGATAAAAGGTTGAAGTCTCTTAGCTCCCCGTCACCATCTGGGCTGGTGCGCCGACCTCGGATTCCGCGCCATTGAACACCGCATTCGCGCCCATATGCGCCGGAGCGATCGCCAGCAACTGCTCTTTGCGATAAATCAGGTTGCTGGCATTGAACGTAGCCAGTTCAAATCCGTGCCCGTGCGTGATCGCATCGGTCGGACAGGCTTCCACGCAGTATCCGCAAAAAATACATCGGTTGTAGTCGATGTTGTAGACCTGGGCGTAACGCTCGGCGCCCGAGATGCGCTTCTCTTGTGTGTTTTCCGCAGCCTCAATATAAATGCAGTTCGAGGGGCACGCCGCAGCACACAGGAAACAGGCGACACATTTCTCCAGCCCGTTTTCGTCGCGCTGCAACACGTGCATGCCACGGAAACGCTCTTGGAACTTCGCGCCCTTCAATGGACCGGGGCCGTCGGGATAGTTCTCCACGATGCTCGGCTGAAACATCTCCTTCAGGGTGATGGTCATTCCCTGAGCGATCGCGCCGATATTCTTAATGACGGACATGACTAATTCAGTATAACGGAATAAGGCTCCAGCACTCTAGCCGTTGGATTTCCCTCCGTATTTCTTCCCTGCACTCATGGTGAAAGGGTTGATCTGTTGGCAAATACCCACTTATGACCGGCCCACTTTCGTAGACGCAAATCCTGTCGAGGATCACAGTCCTTATTAGAGCTTGTTTAGTACGTTCGCGCAGGGTGGTTTCGCGATGAACAAACGCTCTGTGCCTTCCGGTTTCTCGTCTCTGGTTCTCCTTCTCCTGTTCGGACTCATCGCTTGCGCGCTCCCGCCCAAGGCGTTCGCGCAAGGAGCAAAACGAAAGTCAGTCTACGACTCCATCCAAGAGAAAGATAAAGATCGCCCAGATCTCCGCGACCGCTGGATGACGCAGGGCCGCACTGCCCCCGCGGGCCAATCGGCGGCGGCCCTCCGCCTTCGGGCACATCAGCAGAAGATGGCAATGCGAATGGCCGCCGCGGCAAGGCGGGCAGCAGCGAATCATGCCAGCACGGAATCAAGCGCGCCAGCACCTTACCGATCGTCACCCGAGATTCTTCAATCCAGCACGCCCTGGGTCGCCTTGGGACCCGCACCGCTAATGTCTGATCAGAATCTGTTTGGTCCAGTTTCTGGCCGTGTCACCGGCGTAGCGATCGACCCGACCGACGTAACCGGCAACACGGTCTACGTTGCAGCCGCTTCCGGCGGAGTTTGGAAGTCGACGAACGCCACCACCGTTCCTGCAACCGGCGTGGCATGGACTCCCCTGACCGATCAGCAAGCGTCGCTGGTCAACGGCGCAGTCTCCGTAAATTCCGACGGCAGCGTGGTTCTGGTCGGAACCGGCGAGCCCGACAGCGCTATCGACAGCTATTACGGAGTGGGAGTTCTGCGCTCGACCGACCACGGCGCGACTTGGACATTGATCCCAGCCGCCGATAGCGGAACCAATCCTTTCGCGGGCCTGGGCTTCTCAAAATTCGCATGGGATTCGTCGGCTCCCAACACAGTCGTAGCGGCGTCCGGGACCACTACTCAGGGGTTCGACGACGGCGACATTACCAGCACGACCAACCGCGGCCTCTATTACTCGAACGACAGCGGCCAAACATGGGCATTCCAAATCCCCCAGGACTCGGGCGTCGCAATCAGTCCCGCATCCATTTCCGCAACTGACGTTGTCTACAACGCCGCCGCCGGAAAGTATTTCGCCGCCATCCGCTATCACGGCATTTATACGTCAACCAACGGCCAGAACTGGACTCGCCTGGCGAACCAGCCGAACCCCACCAGCCTGAACCCGGCGAACTGTCCTGCACAAATTCCGCCAGCCGGATCGAACTGTCCCATCTATCGCGGTCAGTTGTCCGTCGTACCAGGACGCGAGGAAATGTATTTCTGGTTCGTTAGTATCGGCACTCAAAATGGCGAAGAGGACGTTGTTGACCAAGGCATCTGGCGCTCGCTCGATGGCGGCAACAGTTGGGCTCAGGTCGACGAGACTGGAATCACCAACTGTGGCGATCCCGGCAACAACGGCTGCGGCGTCGACCAGGGATATTACAACCTCGAAATCGCAGCTCTCCCTGACGGCCCAGCCACGGATCTTTATGCCGGCGCAGTCAACTTATTTAAATGCGAGTTAACAGCCAACGGCACCACCTGCTCGACCCTCGACAACAACTATCCCAACCAGTGGATCAACCTTACTCACGTCTACGGTTGCAGCAGCATTGCGAGCGTCCATCCCGACGAGCACGGCCTTGACTTCATGCTTGTGGGCGGCAAGGCGGTCATGTACTTCGGCAACGATGGAGGAATCTATCGCACGCTCGACGGCTTTACGAAGTTGCTCAGCGGAACCTGCGGAGTGCCCAACGGCTTCGACAACCTGAATGCCTCCACCGTTCAAAACGGCACGATCGGCTCGTTGACGCAGTTTATATCGTTCTCCCTTGACCCCACTGATCAAAACACCGTCCTTGGAGGCGCGCAAGGCAACGGCTCGCCAGCCACAAGCTCCGCGACAGGAGGTCCGGAGTGGTCCACCGTCAATGGCGGCGATGGCGGCTACAACGCCATCAACGCCTCGCCGGACTGGCCACCAATGGAGTGGTACACCTCGAATCCCTACGTCAACATTTATGCCTGTCCCAACGGCATCCATTGCACGACCGACAATTTTTCGCTGACCGTCGGAAGTGAAGAGGTCGGCGGCGACAGCGGCGCATTCTACACCTCTTATATTCTCGATCCGCAAGACCCCAACCAGATCATCGTCGGAACCTGTCGCGTCTGGAGCGGTGCTCCCACCGTTCCCCCAAGTTCCCTGTCCGCCCTCAGCTTTGATTTCGACACGCTCGGCTCGAATACCTGCACCGGAGAAGAAATCAATCTCGTCCGCGGTCTCGACGCCGGCGGCCCACAAAACAATTTCGTTTCGACCACGGTCTACGCAACCACCGAAGGCACCGGCCCGAACGCCACGTCGCCCTCCGGCGGCGAAGTCTGGGTGACGACCAACGCCGGCATCACGCCCATGTCACAGATCACGGGCAGCATCAATCCGTTGAACTACACGATCTCGTCGGCCGCGGTCGATCTCAGCGATACGACAGGCGCCACGGCCTACGTCGGCATCATGGGATTCCTGGGGACTGGAACGCACATCTGGAAAACAACGAACGATGGCGCAACCTGGTCGCCATTTGGCTCGTTGGCAAGCGGCTTGCCCGACGCGCCCGTCAACGCTCTTCTGGTGGACGCACAATCGCACAATCTTTACGCCGGCACCGACGTCGGAGTATTCGTGACCTCGACGACAGCAACCGCCTGGAATGAAGTCGGCGCTCCCTCCCAGCCCGGCGCATCGGGCTATCTGCCGAATGTGCCCGTCTCGGCTATTCGCCTTTTTAACTACGGAGGAACCAAAAAGCTTCGCGTTTCGACCTACGGCCGCGGCCTCTGGGAATTCGTTCTCTCGCCAGACTTCTCGATCGTGATCTCGAATCCATCTCAGACTGCGTATCCGGGACAGACGGCGACGTTCAACGGCACACTGACCGCCTTCAACGGATATGCAAGGACTGTAAATCTAAGTTGCGTAGGTGCGGTTCCCGGACCGTGTACATTCATTCCCTCGTCATCCCTGGTGCCGACCGCCGTTGGCACCCCATTTACGGTAAATGTCGAAAGTGCGGCGGCAGGAACGTTCAACTTTGGCATTCAAGCCACAGACGGAACGCTCACGCACACCGAGGCTGTGAGCCTGACGGTAGCTACCGATATCTCGTGGACTGACACCGGCAACAGTTCCGCAACCGTTGAAGCGGGCGGGAATGCGACTTACGACTTCTCTGCTGCTCCCTTGGGAGGAACGACGTTCAGTAGCGCCGTGACCTTCGCATGCGCCAACCTTCCGGCGCTCACCGGCTGCACCTTTAGCCCAGTATCGATCGCGGCCGGAGCAGGAACCACTCCAGTGACGCTGACGATTTCAACAATCGGACCCTACAGCGGAGATGCAATCCGCCAGGGACGACACGCCGCCCTCCGCGAAAGTTACCAGCCACCCACTTCGGCTCGCCCGGGCGGATTTGGCGCGGCACGATGGTGGCTGCTTACCTTTCCCATCGTGGGCATTCTGTTCGCAGGATTTGCGCGCCGGAGACCGGACAAGCGATTCCTGGTCGCCGGTTCCTGCATCGCACTCGCCTGGGCTCTACTTCTTATTTCCTGTGGAGGCGCGCTGGGCGGCGGCGGCGGTGGAACGCAGCCAGTCACAATAACCCCGTCGAGCGCAACCGTTCCGATCAACGGGACGCAGCAATTCACGGCCAATCAAAATGTGACTTGGGATGTCTCGGGAACGGGCAACGGTTCGATTTCGGGCAATGGCCTCTATACCGCACCATCCACCGTGCCCAACCCAGCCATGGTGACCGTCACAGCAACTTCAGCCGTCCAGGGCACCACTCCCGGTTCCGCGACGGTCACAATCACCAATCCTCAGGTGACCGTTTCGGTCAGTCCGTTCTCTGCGAATCTGTATGCAAATCAGCCCGGAAATACCTGGGCAGCCTCGGCGACTCAGCAACAATTCTCAGCCACGGTAAATAATGCTGGGAGCCAGACCGTGACCTGGGCCGTAACCGGCGGGGATACAAATGGAACGATCGACGCGAATGGCCTGTATTCAACTCCCGCCGTCGCGCCGAATCCTACAACGGTGACCGTGACGGCGACCTCGACGCTCGCAGCCAGCGCAGGATCGGCGACCGTAAATATTCAGACGGCAACCACCGTGGGCACGTATTCAAACATCGAAGTGACAGCCACAGCCACGGGAGGCACGCCGCACGCGGATGCAGTGTCGTTGACTGTGCAGTAGGCAGTCGTTCGTCGCTAGGCATTGGTCGTTAGTAGGCAATCGTTAGTCGTGTTCGTCAGGCATTCGTGGATCGCAGGTGGAGGCGAGCGCGGACCGTTGTCCGCCTCTCTTGTTTGTACGTCACATGCCCGGTGCCCTACCGTGAGGTAGCATCGGAGTGTTCCGCCGTTGGGCCTAACGACCAGCGACCGACGACGAACGACCGAAACCATGAACTCTCCCTACGACATCCTGGTCATCGGCGGCGGCATCGTTGGCATGTCCTTCGCCATGCAGGCCACCGAAGCATTCCCGCGCGCGCGCCTGCTCGTGCTGGAAAAAGAAGACGGCCTCGCCCGTCATCAGACTGGACACAACAGCGGCGTCATCCACAGCGGCGTTTACTACAAGGCCGGATCGCTGAAAGCTCGCCTGTGCGTGGCCGGAGCTCGTGAAATGGTCGACTTCTGCGCGCACCATGGCATCCCGTACGAGGTGTGTGGAAAGCTGATCGTGGCAACCACCGGAGAAGAAGCAGCCCGGCTCGACGATTTGCGGGCAAGGGGTGAGGCAAATGGGCTGACCGGATTGCGACTCCTCGACCGTTCGGCTATGCGCCAGGTCGAACCCCATGTCGGCGGAGTGCGCGCCCTGCAAGTGCCGTCCACAGGAATCACCGACTACTCGCTCGTGACCGCAAAGTATGCCGAAATCGCAACCGTGCGCGGCGTCGAAGTGAAGACGGGCGCAGGAGTGATTGGCTTCCGCAAGTCCGGACCCGACGTCGTCGTCAAAACTCGCGCCGAAGAATTTCTCGCGCGCTATGTCGTGAACTGCGCGGGCCTCTACAGCGACCGCGTAGCGCAACTGGCCGGGCACGATCCGGCCATGATGCTGGTTCCCTTCCGCGGCGAATATTACGACCTGGCTCCCGCCCGAACGGCCCTGGTGCGGGCGCTGATTTATCCCGTGCCCGACCCCGCGTATCCATTCCTGGGAGTGCATTTCACCAAGCGGATTTACGGGAACGTGGATGCCGGCCCGAACGCGGTGCTGGCCTTCCGGCGCGAAGGCTACCTTCGAACGGATTTTGACCTGGGCGAGACCATGGAAGTAGTCGGCTATTCGGGCTTCCAAGCGATGGCCCTCAAGCATTGGAAGAACGGGATCTCCGAAATGCGGCGCAGCTGGTCGAAGAGCATGTTCGTGCACTCCTGCCAGCGCTTGGTCCCGGAAATCAAAATGGAGGATATGACCGCAGGTGGCTCCGGCGTTCGCGCCCAGGCAGTCGCCGCCGACGGCACCTTGGTGGATGACTTCCGTTTCGTGGCAAGCGATCAATTCCTGCATGTATTGAACGTCCCATCCCCGGCGGCAACGGCGTCCCTGCCAATCGGAAGAGAGATCGTCGAGATGGTAAGAAAAGCAGGAGCGGGCGCCGGGTTCTAGCCCGCCACTCTCACCGGCAAACTTGCATGCGGCCCGCAGCGCCGGATACTATACCCATTCCTGACTGTGAATCAGCAAGACTTCCAATGCTGACGCGAAAACCAGCTAGGAGCGCCACTGGCTTCTAGGGAGCTTGCTTTGATGGGAAATGCTTCGGAAAAACTCGCGTCCGCAGAAAATGTCCCCGGCAAGAGTGCCCCAGGGGTGACCTCCCACTCGCATCCCATCACGTACCTGTCTCCTTCGTCGCCGGTTAGCATGGGAGACTGGTGGTTCGATATCGCCACCGAGAATCACTTCTGGATTCGACGGCGTTTTGACGTGATGCGATCGCTTGCCGGCTCGGTATTGCGAGAAGCCGTTTCTGTCGCTGAGATCGGGTGCGGCAATGGCCTGCTGCAAAAAGGTATTGAGGACCACTACGGGATTTCCGTCACGGGGTTCGACCTGAATGAAATCGCGCTGCAAAAAAACGTGAGCTCCGCCCCGGTCTATTGCTATGACATTCATCAACGCAACCCGGAGTTCCGCGGCCGATTCGATTTGTTGTTGTTGTTCGACGTCCTCGAACACATCGATGCCGAAAACGATTTCCTGCAATCGGTCAAGTTTCACCTGAAAACATCCGGCACGCTCCTGATCAATGTGCCGGCCCACCAATTTCTATATTCCGATTATGACCGGGCGGCGGGGCACGTTCGACGTTACTCAGAGCGCCAGTTGGAGAAAATCGCAAAAGAAAACGGCTTCGGCGTGTTGCGCCTGACCTACTGGGGACTGCCTCTGGTCCCTCTCTTGGTCGCCCGCAAGGCGATGAGTATGGACAGCTCCAATGGCAGGGCTGGGTTTCATCCCCGGGGAAGCGCGATCAACACGATGCTGCGCATGCTGGCGCGATGCGAGCCTTTGCCGCAAAAGCTCCTGGGTACATCTCTCATGGCTGTTCTGAAGAATCACGAGTAGGCGTCCTCACCCATCGTAGTTACGAACTGCTCACACTCTCGGTTCCTGGAACGTCGTTCTGTCCCGTTCTGCGATCTACGCCCCTGACAATCTTCAGAACCACATAATGTGGACGGCCTTTGGCCTCCTCATACGTTCGTCCTACGTACTCGCCTATGACGCCGAGAAAAACAAGGTTGACCCCGGCGAAAAAAGTCATCGCCAGAATGAGCGCGGTAAATCCTTGCGGCGAATGCATCATGAATTTTGCGTACAGGGAATAAAGTGCAAACAGGAGCGAAAGACCGATCGCAAACGTCCCAAGCACAGCCGCGGCGCGAAGCGGCACGATCGAGAAGGCGAAAATTCCGTCCGACGCCAGTTTCAGAAGCTTCAGAGGACTGTACTTCGTATGGCCGGCAAGGCGCGCCGAGCGCTCGATGGGGATCCCGATCTGCCGGAATCCGACCCATGTGCGCAAGCCGCGCAGATAGCGGTGCTGTTCGGGCATGCGCCGAATTTCCTCAACCACACGGCGCGACATCAGCCCGAAGTCTCCCGCATCGAGTGGCAACTCCACTGCCGAGAGTGCGGTAACCAGCCGATAGAACAGGTAATAGCATGCCCGCAGCCACCAGGATTCCTTCCGGTTTACGCGCCGCGCATAAACCACGTCATAGCCCTGCCGGTACCAATCCAACAACGTGGGCACGGCTTCCGGCGGGTCCTGCAGGTCACCGTCCAGCATGACCACGACATCGCCCGAAACCTGGTCGATCGCCGCTCCTAGCGCTGTCTGATGGCCAAAATTACGCGATAGCGAGACCACCACGATGCGCGAGTCGTCTTCGGCGGCTTTTTCCAGAAGCTCCAATGTCCGGTCGGAGCTGCCGTCGTCGACCAGAACGATTTCATGCGGGCCGCCGGGAAGATCGTTCAGAACCGCCGTGGTCCGGCGAATCAGTTCGGGCACAATCGTTTCTTCGTTATATACGGGAATCGCCAGCGAAACGCGAACAGCTTGGTTCATGCTCGTGCCCGTCCCTTGAAATACAGCATGCGCCACAACGTGAAGCCCATCCCAGTCAGGCGGTACGGTTCGAATACCACCCGTTCGAACAGATCATCGAAAATTTCCACCCATTTCTCAAACGGACGCACAAACTTGCCGCGATCCCAGCGCGCGAGCAGGTGGGCAATCAGCGGTCTTTCGGGCAACTCCGGTTCAAGGATGTGAATGTGCCCATCCGGGGTCAGCATCGACCGCAAGTTAAGCAGAACTGCCCGCACATCGTTGGTGTCGAGGTGATGGAGAAAACTGTTTACCAGAATAAAGTCGAATCGATCCGAGGATCGAGCAGCATAGCTTCTCGCGTCGGCCACTTCAAAGTTGCGGCGAAAACGGCGGCGCGCATCGCGAATGTAATGTTCGTTGAAGTCGATCCCGAGATAATCCGCGTTCGCGAAGTGCCCGGTATTTGTGCCCGGACCGCACGCTACATCGAGCACGCGGCGCACCGAAGGCAAGCGATTATGCGCCAGCACCGGAGCAAACTTCTGGTTGGCAAACGGCAATTGCCACGCCCGATAGACGGAGGTCTGTTCCAGCATGCTTGCCGCCAGACTCACACCCAACTTCTCCGGCCCGATCGCATCTATCCTTTTTGGCTTCAAAACCATCCTAGCAATTTGTCGCGCCTAACTAATCCGGGCTCGCCTTGGAACCCACGGATTGCTTTTGTTCGAGTGCGGAAGTGTACCGACAGCCTACGACACAGGCGTGTTTTAGGACAACTCCCTTGTTGACCCTGTTTGGAAATTGATACTCTCGGAGATCATGCCAGCACACTGGGCCCATTATGGGCCCGACTACATTGTTTTCTGGATTCAGCTCTTCATTGCCTTCGGGGCCTTTGTCGCATTCGCCCTCGCGCCCAGCTTCGGCGAAGTTCTCTTCCGCCCGCTCGAACGGTTTTTCCGCACGCTCTCGTCAAAAAAGACCGCCGCGTTTTGGATCCTCTTTCTGGCTACTATGATCACTCGACTGGCGCTATTGCCGGCCATAAGTCCTCCTCGCCCCGACTGCCACGATGAGCACAGTTACGTGCTGATGGGGGAGATGTTCGCCAGCGGTCATCTTTCGTATCCGCCGCACCCGCTCTGGAAGAGCTTCGAGACCTTCAACGAAAATTTCTATCCGACGTACTCCTCAATATTCCCGCCCGCGCAGGGCGCGGTCCTGGCATTCGGGGACCTCTTGGGACATCCATGGATTGGCGTGCTCCTCAGCGTGGCTACGATGTCGGCGGCGACCTTCTGGATGTTGCAGGTTTATATGCCGCCGCAATGGGCCTTTCTCGGCGCAGTCATGGCCTTCTGCAATCTGGGCATTGTCAGCTACTGGATGAACAGCTATTGGGGAGGAGCCGTGGCGGCAATCGGGGGCGCAATCGTTCTCGGTTCCATTCCTCGCATTTTTCGTACGCAGAAAATTCGCTACAGCATTCTGTTGGGTTTGGGTGTGGCAATTCTCGCGAACAGCCGTCCGTACGAAGGCCTGCTATTCTGCATTCCGGTCGCCGGCGCCTTACTGGTTTGGCTTTTCAAAAAAAGCTCGCCGCCATGGCGCACGAACCTGATCAAGGTCGTTCTGCCGGTTACCGTGATCCTCTGCCTGAATGCCGCTTTCATGGGCTACTACAACTGGCGAACGACAGGGGATCCGCTGCTGATGCCCCACGACTTGAATCTGCGCATTTACTTTCGGACACCACTTTTTATCTGGCAGCACGCGCGGCCGCCCATCCACTACAACAACCAGCAGTATGAAAACTATTTCAACGGCTGGGTCCGAAGTCTATACGACGGCAGCAGGCATGCCCTGGTGCGAGTCTGTCTGGAAAAGATGCATGCCCTGACCGCGGTTTTTCTTTGGCCGGGGGCGCTGGCAGCGATGTTTACCATGCCGCTCGTCTTTCGCGATCGCCGTGTGCGCCTGCTCCTGCTTGCGCTCCTGTTCTGCCTTGCCGGGATTTTCTGCGTCGTCTATTCGATGCCGCATTATGCCGCTCCCCTGACCTGCGTGATCTACGGCTTGCTTGTGCAATCGGTTCGTCATTTGCGAACTCTGAGAGCGGGGAGCAAGCCGATTGGACTCGGGTTAGCGCGTGCCGTTGTTGTTCTCCTGATTGCCAATACTGGACTCAATATCTTCCATCTGGCCCGAGATCCTGCGCATCCGTATTTAGGGTCTTGGAATCGCGGAGATTCCACACCAGTCGCTTTTGTCGAGCGACTGGAACGGATGCCTGGCCAGCAGCTCATCATGGTCCGGTACCGGCCGACCCACAATTTTCAGGGTGAGTGGGTCTACAACCACGCCGATATCGACGCATCTCATATTGTCTGGGCGCGTGAACTCGATGCCGGGCAGAATGCGAAGCTGTTCGCCTACTACAAGAACCGGCAAGTCTGGCTGTTTGAACCTGACCGCGACTGGCGTACCGTGAGCCCTTATCCGGCAGCAACTCTCGCGGCCCAAAGACCATGAGGGATTTGATGTCGCCATAGCCGAAATCTCCCTCTAAGTCTTTTGTTTTCAAAGACCCCTTCGAGGGGGTATTCTTAACTACTTAGACAACAGAAGAGGTTTCTATGGCAAGCAAATCAGCTCGCAGAAACAAAGTTGCAATCCTGGGATCGGGAAAGCTCGGCACAATCCTGCTGCAATCGCTCCTGCGCGATGGACTATTGAAAGCCAGCGAAACTTGGGTCACGGTCGCGCATTCCGAAAAGGCTCGCGCCCTCAAAGACAAGTTCAAGGTGCACGCCGGAATCACCAATCGCGAAGCCGTCCGCGACGCCGACATCGTGTTCGTCTGCGTGAAGCCGCAAGTCGTCGCCGACGTCGTGCGCGAGATTCGCGATGAAGTTACGCGCGAGCAGCTGATCATCTCAGTCGCCGCTTCGGTTCCCACCGACATGATCGAGCGCGCGCTTGAGAAGGAGGTCGCGGTTGTGCGCGCCATGCCAAACACTCCCTGCGCGCTTGGCGCTGGAATGACCGCGCTCTGCAAGGGCAAGTTCGCGCAGAAACAGCATCTGGAGATGGCGACAAAGTTCTTTGCCGCGGTCGGTCGAACCGTCATCGTCGACGAGAAGCACATGGACGCCGTGACTGGACTGTCGGCAAGCGGCCCTGCCTACATCTACATCATTCTGGAGTCGCTGGCCGAAGCGGGCGTGAAAGTGGGCCTGCCGCGCGACATCGCAACGCTCCTCGCCGCACAGACAACGATGGGAGCCGCTCGCGTCGTCCTCGAAACAGGGGATCATCCAGCTCTTCTGAAAGATGCAGTCACAACTCCCGCGGGATGCACAATTGACGGGATCATGGAACTCGAAGAAGGCAAGCTTCGCGTGACCCTGATCAAAGCCGTAGTAAAGGCCGTGCAGCGAGCCAAGGAATTGGCATTCTCCTGAGTATTTTCAATTCGGCAGCGAGAATGTCAGGGTTACGTCGGTCTGGAAGGGCGAGGGTTTGTCGTGCAGCCGGTAAGGTTGATAACGCCAGCTGCGAACCGCCTGGGTCGCCGCCGCAGCCAGCATCGGATCTCCATCGAGTATGCGGACCGAGCTCACGGTCCCGTCTTCGGCCACCCGGACTTCAAGCGTCACGCTGCCGGAGCGGTGCGCAGCCAGGGCATCGGCAGGGTATTGCGGCTCGACGCGGTTCACGAGGCGGCTTTCCGCTTGCTCTGGCCCGAGCCAGATGGTGCGCGCCATTTGAGCGCCCGACGCGGCAGACTTAAGTGAACCGGAGACGGTAGGAGTTGTCTTAGTCGGAGCGGAGGCAGCCGCCGCTGATGCCGATTTTCCCGAATCGCCCGCAGCCTTTGCTGATTGCGCAGACGCCGACTGAGCTGGCAATGATTGACCAGGCGGCGATTGAGCCTGTGCGGCCGCCGGTTCCTCCGCGTTTGGAGCCGGGTTCATGCGAAAAATCACTTTGCCCTTCTCGTAGACCACGAGTTCGTCAGAATTACTAACCGCACCCTTGGTTGCCTTATCCGAAGCTTTCGGTTTCGTCTGAGACGATGCCGCCTTGGGTACAGACACTGCCCTTGGCGTTACTGTCGACACCGTCGAATCGCCGCCATGGACCGGCGGAATCGACTCTTGGGTGGGAACAGGTTGTGGGGAACGTATCCATCCAACGCGAGATCCAATCATGAAACTCACCGCAGCGGCGGCGAAAATGACGATCGCTCCCATCACCAGCGTCCAAGCTTCGTAGCGCTGGCGCACGTGTACAACCGGCGGGGGAGAATCGTGCACGACCGGCGGGACTATAGTCAGGCTGGCAGCGGCAGGCCCAGTTTCGACAGGAAGAACAGATGCCGGCAACGAACTCTCTCTGCCATCGGGAATGGGCTTCTCTTCATCTTCATCCAGCGGAATGGGGCCTTCTTCAATCGGGATTACTTCGGCGATCGGATGGTCGTGCAGGCGAGTCGCAACTTGGCGAATGCGCGCGCACTCGCGAGCGAAATCCTCAAGCAACATCTGTTCGGCGCGGGAAAACGCATTGGGAAGAGGCGAAAACACTTCAAGCACACCTGCAAGTTGAGGCAGGGGAAGTTCGCTGACCGCGCCGCGTCCCTCAAGACTAGTGTTCCCTGCGGTATACGGGCCCGCGTGCTGATCCTCCGATGAGGCACTCGATTCGGGTTTCGATTCTTCCTCAAAAACGGGAACGATCAACATGGAGCGGATGCCCAGCCGGCGCGAAATGGCCCCATCAACGCGCGGGTCCGATTCGGTATCAGCAGAAAGCTGCGGGGAGCGGGTTCGAACGCATGCTCCTGAAAGCCCGTCACGAATGTTAAGAGGTATCCCCAAGTCGGGGGCATGAAGCCCGGTGGCGGCGCGGCAAACCATCTCTTCGCCTCGCACCAGAGCGAGCGCAGCGGCGCTGGCATGGGTGGCGTCCGCAGCTTGAGCGACAAGTTCGTTGAGCACAAGGTCGAGGGCGAGGTCAGGTGGGAATCCAGCTTGCACGTGCCGGCCAAGAGAGCGCGTCAGATCAGACGCGGGCGGAGGAGAAGAATCGTTGGCGCTGGGCTCGAACCTCGACATAGGGCGCGGGAGCATGCGCTATTCCTGTGGACGTACGGCTTAGGGGGAGTTTCCCGCGAAATTGAGGCGAAGTCAATCGGGGATTGGGCTTTGGCTTCCCAGAAGCGCCCAGGGGCTCTAGGGAGTCCAACAAGGAGGCGGACAGCATGGTTGGTTCCCCACGCTGGATGGCGGAATTACATTGTCAACGACGGGTCTCCCAATTCAGGAGGGCTAACAGCGATATTTCGACGTGAGCTCGTCCTGTGTCCTAGAATGTCCGAGATACTGATTACTTCACTCGGGCTGGCAATGCAATGCGTTGCAGACAATTCTCTTTCGCTGCTGTCAGCTTTGTTTTCTTCGTCTCGATACCTGTCGACGCGCAGACCAGCGCCGCTACGATTACTTCCTCCACCGAAGTGGTGTTAATTCCTACCGTGGTCAACGACAAATCGGGCTCTTACCTTTCAGGACTCAAGAAAGAAGACTTTGTGTTGAAACAAGACGGGAAGTCTCAGCCGATAGCCATTTTTGAGGAGATAAAGACTAACCCTGTCCGGCTGCAACGTTTGGAGGGCGCACGTGGAACATTCAGCAACTTCGATCCAGAGCCTGGTAACGGTCGCATCATTGGCTATCGCCGTCTGAGCATTATCGTCTTGGATTTCGTGAATACCCCGTTCGCAGATCAGGCGAGCGCGCGGCAAGCCTTGTTGAAGTTTCTTTCGGAGGTGGCGGAGTCGGGCGAACCGATGTGCCTGCTGACGCTAAACCCGGGTGGGCTGACTCTGGTTCGCGATTTTACCGACGATCCCAAACTCCTTGCCGAGGCGTTGCGCAGGATGAAATCCGGCGCCCCGGAAATGGTCAGCGAACCGATCGTATCAGCCGATCATCCTCCGCCTACCGATCTGATGAGTGAAACGATCACGCAGCAAATCAGGGACCAGTTGGAGTCCGAGTCGCGTTTGAACTCGCTCGAGACGAAGGATCGAGCTCTCATCACAATCGAAGCGTTACAGCAAATCGCTAAGGGATTCCGTGGCTTCCCCGGTCGGAAAGCGTTGATCTGGACCAGTTCAGGCTTTCCGTTCTCGCTGAGTTCGTCCAGCGCACATCTGTGCGAGCCAGCGTGCCCGGTTCAGGAGCGGGGTGAAGTCCAGCCTGCCTACGAGAAGCTCTGGAAAATGATGAACGATGCTCAGATTGCGATCTACTCGGTCGATCTTCGATCGGCTGCCGGCGGCGATCTATTTTCAACCGGAGGCGTTCGTCCCTCTGATATCGGAGATCCCCAGTTCGACACGGATGCGCAAGCGCAAGAGAAAATGGCTGACACCAACAGCACGCTGCAGCTCTTTGCGGAGAATACAGGAGGAAAAGCTTTTCTCGGAGGCAGCAACCTGGTTCAGTCCTTTCGTCAAGCTGTTCAAGACGACAGCAGCTACTACGTGCTCGGATATTATGTGAGCGCGAAGAGCACCAAGGCGGGTTGGCATGACGTTTCTGTGGCGATCCACCCGAAAGGCGCTCATCTACGTTTTCGAAACGGTTTTTTTCTCTCAAGGGACGCATCTGTTCC
>Ga0116121_1000030_pt1 | contig 69473 bp, 58 predicted proteins | sample June2015DPH_13_1_FD_89725 | JGI IMG/M metagenome (GOLD analysis project Ga0116121, IMG submission 89725) | Peatland microbial communities from SPRUCE experiment site at the Marcell Experimental Forest, Minnesota, USA - June2015DPH_13_10 | ecosystem: Environmental > Terrestrial > Soil > Wetlands...
CTGGATACCCACCGACGCTTCCAGTCTGTTTCATGAACCGCCGGATGCCGAACGGCACGTCCGCGTGGTGTGGGAGGACGGCGGGAGTAATCCCGCCTCCTACCCGATGCTACTGTTCGCGGTCAGTCTATTTTTCCATCAAGAGCACTTTTTCCGCATCATCAATCTCGGTCAACTTGACCTCGATCACTTCATTCATCGTGGTCTGAACGTTGCGGCCCACGAAGCTGGCCTCCACCGGCAATTCACGGTGGCCACGGTCAATCAGCACGCACAGTTGAACCCGTCGCGGTCTGCCGTGAGAAAACAAAGCGTCCATGGCTGCGCGCACGGTCCGCCCCGTGAACAGCACATCGTCCACCAGAACAATGTTCTTGTCCTCGATCGAAAACCCGATCTCCCCTGCCTGTACCACCGGCTTCGGTCCGAGCGTGGAGAGATCGTCGCGATAAAAGGTGATATCCAGCGTGCCGACCGGAACCTCGGCGTTGTCGATCCGGGCTATGATCTTGCCCAGACGCTCGGCAATCGGCACGCCCCGGCGCCGAATTCCGATTAATCCGAGGCCCTTGACGCCGTCATTCTTCTCAACAATTTCGTAAGCCAAGCGCACCAGGGTGCGCTCAATTTCTGAGGCGGACATCAGCTGCGCTTTCTGGCGCAGCGCGGTCTTGCGCGAAGGAGACGTTTTCACGTTCATAGTCGAATGGGCCTCGCGGAACTATATTTACAGATGAGCTCACTTCACTTTAGTGGCAACTTGGCATATCTGCAAGGCAGCCTGAAATCAGATGCCGTCTGGTTCCGTCGGAGTCATCTCTTCGGCAAGAGCGTCGGAAGGAACCGAGAAGCCAGGGTGTTGTACTCTCACAGTCTGCGTCAGAACGCCAGTGTCATTTTGCAGAACCCTCAGCTTGATCTCGTGAGGCGCAGCCACGGAGCCCTCAGCTGGCAAAATTCCTATGCCCTGGTTTCTCCCCCCCGCCTTGGCACGGTAGAGTGCAGTGTCTGCCAGCTCAATGGCCTCTTCCGCACAAATGGCCTCGTAAGCGCGCCGACTCCAGGGAAAAGCAGCCCATCCCACGGAACAAGTCTTGCGCACATAAATCCCGTGTCCAAGATCAAAGGCTTCCGATGCCATGACATCTAAAATGCGATCACAGAATGCCGTCGTACCGGAGGGGTCGGCGGACCGGGACATGATCAGGAATTCTTCTCCTCCCCAACGCACAAGAACATCGGACTTGCGCACCACTCTGCCCAGACGCTCTGCCACTAACTGCAGCAGCCGGTCGCCGGCGGGATGACCGTGGAGATCGTTGACCTCCTTGAAGAAGTCCACATCCACCATAAGAAATATCAGGTCGCGATGATCCATCTTTCGGATATCGTTATCCCGAGCCCGCTCATAATTTCGCAACACTTGACCCGCTTCCGCCGTCAGAATTTCTTCCAGATAGCGCCGATTCCATACCCCGGTCAAGGCATCCGTATAAGAAATCTCCTGAAGTTCAAGGTTCTTGCGCTGCAGTTCCAGGCTATGCCACCGGAGAGACTGTTCTTTACTCTCCAGCTCGTCCTTCAACTTGCACATCTCGTCAAGATTATGGCGCGACAAACGCAGCAAGTGAAGCAACTGATGGTCCATCCAATTCTGCTTGAGGAATACCAGCGTGCCCATCAAAAACATTGCTCCCGCGGTCAGCAGCAGACGGTAGGACCGAACACTTGGCGGGACATCTCCGCCGAACGCTGCCCAAGCCACCATAAGCGGCGTAGAAAATACCGCGACCATCGCCAACCTTGTCGTCCATGTGCTGTGGTCGCCTTGAGCTACTTGGTCGGCAGGCCGGCTGGGCGACGATCCGCGTGCCATGAAACCCACTGCCGCGAACCACGCCATGGCGGCGACCAGCGGAACATCGTATAAGCTGCCGGTGTAGTACCGGTGAAAATCAATGGCCACACTCGCGAGGATGGAGCCCATGCTGTAGAGCAATGCGGCTTTGAGAAATTGCCCATAGATCGTGCGCCAGGAGCCTTGGCTGCGCCTCCATACCATGTCGATGCCCAAAATCAGAACGATCTGTTCGCCAGCATAGAGCAGATCAAAGCTGCGCCCGTATACGGCCTCATTCGGCGCAACATACTGCCAGGGAATCACGATGAACAGATATAGGTAGAGCCACCAGGTCAGCAGCAGAAAAAAATCGACCGATCCGAGCCGCAGGGAATGATGGTTCTGTCGTAAATGCGGTTGCACCACCAATGCCGCCATCATGGGGACGACGTGCAGGAACAAAACTACATCGGCCACAAACGGGTTCGGCACTTCTTGCCGCAGGAAGACCTCGAAGTAGGTCCACAGAACCTGCGCGCAAAGCCACATTCCGCAACCCAGCCCCATGAGGCCCCAAAAGAGCTGCTCTTTCTTGTCGTGTGTTCTGGTGTTTGAGAGGATGGCAAGCGTGGCGCATGAAAGCAGGACACATTGAGTAAGATCGCCGAAGGCGGTTAATCCAACGCCGCGGCCGACTAGCACCGACACCAAGGCGTGTACGCATACCACTGCGCATACGGTTCCCGTCCACTTGCTCGGTTGCCGCACAGAGATCAGTCCCACTTTAAAAGTGTATGGGCATGCCCCGGTCTCGCAGGCATTACTGAAGTAATCGACGAAAGTGGCTGGAGATTCACGGGAAAGTCCCCGACTAGCCAATCGCGGCCGTGAACCGTTCAGTAAACCGGAAAACATCCTGGTAGGAGTTGTAGAGCGGAACCGGCGCCACTCGGAACGTATCCGGGTCTCTCCAATCGCCGATGATTCCTTCTCCAGCCAGCCGTTCGCACAATGCTGGCCCGTTCTGCGGAATTCGAATTGAAAGCTGGCACCCGCGCCGCTCTTCTTCTTGCGGTGTGATAATCGAAAAGCTGGCTGAATTTCTTCGATTCAGCAAGAACTCCAAGTAACCGGTTAACCAAACACTCTTGCTCCGCAAAGCATCCATGCCTGCCTCGTGAAAAATCTCCATCGATGCCCGCAGAGCAGCCATACTCACAATCGAGGGATTGCTCAACTGCCAGCCTTCAGCACCAGTCATGGCGCAAAAATCCGGCCCCATCCGAAAACGTGACGCCTCGTCGTGCCCCCACCATCCGGCGAACCTCGGCAGGTCCAAAGAATTGGCGTGCCGCTCATGGACAAAACAACCAGCGACACATCCCGGCCCTCCGTTCAGATATTTGTAGCTGCACCAAACCGCGAAGTCTGGACCCCATTGATGCAGTTCTAAACGCAAGTTGCCCACCGCATGGGCCAGATCGAAACCGACGGTGCAGCCCCGCGTATGACCAGCCCGCGTTATCCCGGCCATATCGAACGCTTGCCCCGTCGCGTAATTCACCCCTCCCAGCAGGATCAATGCGATCTCATCCCCCGAACGCTCGATCAGAGACTCAATTTGTTCATGGCGAAGACAAGACTCTCCGGGCAGCGGAGTTAGCTCGATCAGCGAAGTCGCAGGATCGAAGCCATGGAAACGAATCTGCGACTTCACAGCGTACTGATCGGAAGGGAACGCACCACGCTCCACCAGGATTTTGTGTTTTCCGGGCGTGGGTCGATAGAACGAGACCATCATCAGGTGCAGATTCACCGTGAGTGAATTCATCACCACAACTTCGACGGGCTTCGCACTTATCAGTTCTGCTGTTTGCTCTGTGAGCAGCCGGTGGTAGGGCAGCCACGGATTCTTTGCGTGGAAATGAGCCTCTACACCCAGTTGCGCCCAATCGATAAGTTCCTGCTGAATATAGGTCGCGGTAGTTTTGGGCTGTAAACCCAGCGAGTGACCGCACAGATATACGCAATCACTGCCCGCATGTTTAGGTAACAGGAATCTCTCCTGATAGTTCCTGAGTGGATCGCGGTCATCCATCGCAACGGCAAAATCCTTGCCGGGCTGAAACTCGATGTCCTTCACCGCCGCAGCTCCAGCGGAGTGAGATCGCGACGAATCAACTGGTCTGCTTGCTTCCAGTCGAGATCCTCCACGCGATCAATACCGTCACAGAGTTCAGCCAGCATCAGATCCTGCGTGGCACCGCGCGTCAGCGCAACGGAATAGGGAATACGATGAAACGTCACCATCGCATACTTCGGCACGAAGAGTGCAGGATATTTTGCTTCCAGCGCCAATTCCACCTTCTTTCGAAGCAGAAACCGCGCGTCCGCGACTCGATCTCGCATCTCCGTGAAATTTTCAATTGCCATGTCCGCAATTGCGTCGGTATTGACCTTGCGCTCCTTTTCGAACTCAGCGAAGACGAGCGGCCAGTTTGTGCCTTGACGATCGAGCAACTCGGCCAGGCAGCTGCAGTCCTCAAATCCGCAATTGATGCCTTGCCCGAAGAAGGGAACGATCGCATGAGCCGCGTCCCCTAGAAGCAGGGATCCTCCGCCTACATGCCAGGGAGAGCATTTAACGGTGACCATGGTGCCGGTCGGATTCGCCGCATAGTTGTCCGCCAATTCCGGCATCAGCCGAAGAGCGTCAGGGAATCGATCTTCAAAAAACTGAACCACAGTAGTTCGTGTGGTAAGGTTCGTGAAACTGTCCTTCCCCTCGAATGGAAGAAATAAGATGCATGCGAAAGTGCCATCGATATTGGGCAAGGCAATCAGCATATGATTGCCCCTCGGCCAGATGTGAAGGGCGTTCTTGTCCAGCCCGTGTTCGCCCTTTGTGCCGTCTGGAATCGTCAACTCCTTGTAGCCGTAATCGAGATACTGTTGAGAAAAGTTAAAGCGGCTCAACTTGAGCATCTCGGTCCGAATCGCCGATGCGGAACCGTCGCAGCCCACCAGAGTGTCGGTCTCGAGGTTCGCCTCTTCACCAGTGCTTTCGTCGCGCAATCGAACCACGCCCGTCTTCAAGTCGTATCCCGTGCAGCGTTGATTGAAATGAATGGCCGCGCCTCGTTCCTCAGCGGCATTCATAAGAGCGAGGTTCAGTTCTGCGCGAGAAATCGAGTTGATGACTTCCGTTTCATCTTTCCCATACGGCTGAAAAGTGAGCTCACCCGCAACCGAATGCATCATCCGTCCTCTCATCGGGATAATGATGCTTCGCATTCGCTCCCACAGCCCCGCCTGCCGCAAGGCGTGAATACCGCGAGTTGAAAGAGCGAGATTGATCGAGCGTCCCGCACTCATGCGAACTCTCCGCATGTCCGGACGCCGCTCGTAGATGTCCACTCCCAGTCCGCGTTGCCTCAGCAGAATGGCGAGAAGAGGACCGGTCAAGCCGGCTCCGATCAGAGTCACTTTCTCAGGGGAAGATTTCATAGCAGATCGAACGAAAGGATTCGATAAATGGCAAAACCAGGCGATGCCTCACTCGGTCAGTAATGTCCTCGCCTCCCACAATTCCGGGAAGAACTTCTTGTCGAGTGTCAGCTTCAAATAAGACGCTCCCGCACTTCCCCCAGTGCCCATGCGGACCCCGATGATTCGCTCCACCAGTTGAATATGTCGCAATCGCCAGCTCACCACCAGTTCGTCGAATTCCGTGAGCCGCTCGCACACATCGATCCAGTCTCGATAATGGTGTTCATCCTTATAAAGGGAATGCACCGCCCGGGCGCGGGCTTCGAATTGCTCCCGTTCGGTTGCGCCCGCGGGGCGGGGCGGCAGCTTGCCTATGGCCTGTAGTGCTCCAAAAAATACATCGCGCAACGACGGCTCCTCCAGCCGGCGTTTCAGACTGGCGTATGCCTCTGGGGTCGGTCGGTGATAGCGGAGCATTTTTTCGTCCTTCAACCCGCACAGGAATTCAATTTCACGAAATTGTTCGGATTGAAATCCGCTGGCCGGCTCCAGCAAGCCGCGAAAGGCAAGAAAATGCGTCGGCAGCATCGTTTCCAGGATGGTGAACTGCTCCACCAGCACTCGCGTGATTTCTGTACAGCGGCGCAGCAGCCGCGCTGCTTCGTAAACTTCATCATGCGACTGCGGAGCGGCGCCCGCTTTTTCCAAATTGTCCACCACGGCATCCAGATCGTGCAGCAACTCCTTGAACCACAGCTCATAAGTCTGATGTACAACAATGAACAACAATTCGTCGTGATGGATGGGCGAAGACTGGGGCCTCTGCAACTCGAGCAATTCCGGAACTTGCAGATACGAGCTGTAGGTGAGCTGCCCCGGCTTGGGCCCGATCGGCGACGAGCCCGCAACGGCGCTGGCTTCCTTATCGGCAGCCTCGGCCGACCCACAATTGAGTTCTAGGAACCGAGCGGCATTCCCGCTGAGCAACTTAGCCTTCGTATTCTGTGGCAAATGGCTTTGTCGAATGAGAGAGCCCACGCGCTCTTCGCCGAGAGGAAAAGGATAGTCCGAGCCGAGCATCACCCGATCCGTTCCCATGGTTTCCACGAGAAACTGCAGCGCACGCTGATCGAACACGGCGGAATCTGTGTAGAAGCGATTGAGATAGTGACTCGGCGGATGCTGGCAGTCCCCACGCGCAACAGGCTGATGGTGCCAGGCATTTTCCAGCCGCCCCAGCAGGAATGCAAAACTTCCTCCACCATGCGCGAAACATAAGCGGAGCGCAGTCGGCAACCGATCGAACGCTCCACTCAGAATCAGTGTCACCACCGACAGTTGCGTCTCGGCTGGCATGCCTACCGTCCACGGCATCATGTATTTCGGCATGCGCTCGCGCCCCAACATTTCCCACGGATGAACCAGCACGGCCGCGCCTGCGTGGGCGCAGTGGCGCAGGAAAGTCTCAACTCCGGGATCATCGAGATTCTTGTTTCCAATGTGGTTTCCAATCTGGACGCCGAGATGTCCCGCCTGCATGCATCGGCTGAGTTCCTTGCAAGCAGCGTCAACATCCTGCAACGGCACCTGGCAAAAAGATTTCAACCTGCCTTTTCCTCGGCGGCAAAGTTCGAGTGCCGCGTCGTTGAACAACTGCGCACAATCCAGCGCGTGTTCAACCGGACGCTCATAGGCAAACAGCACCGGCGTGGCAGAAATAACTTGCAGATCGACTCCGTCGCGATCCATCTCCCGCAACCGCACCTCCGGATCCCAACACGCCGAGTCAATATGGCGGAAGAAGCGATCCCCCACCATAATGTCCGCTTTCCCCGGCTCCGTGTGTTTGATCCAGGGCCAGTCCGGCGTGCCGTAGCGCGCTGCCAGATCAGGCCATGAGCTGGGGAAAAAGTGATTATGAATGTCGATGACTTGCATTCTTCATTTGCCTGGATGGATCGTGCCGCAGCCCTGGCATGTGCGCCGGTTCTCGTTGCTATAGAACTGTTCAAACAGAGGCGGCAGGTCCTTCACAATGCTCTTTAACTTTACTTCCGCCCGATAAACTAGCTGGTGGCAGTCCGGGCAGTACCATTCGAATGCGTCCAGTGAGCCCTCGGGGCGCGGTACCTCGATGACGACCCCGATCGTGTCGGCTGGCCGTTGTGGCGAATGGCGCATGTGTTTCGGCAAGAGAAAAATCTCGCCTTCTTTGATCGGTATTTCCAGCGGCGCCTTTCCCGGCGTCTCCATGATGCGGAGAGCTATATTGCCCTTCAATTGGTAGAAGAATTCTTCGGTGGGATCGTCGTGATAGTCGCGCCGCTGATTCGGTCCACCCACCACCGTCACCATCATCTCTCCGTCTTCCCAAACTTGAGCGTTCCCCACCGGCGGCTTGAGCTTTTGTCTGTTCTCGTCGATCCACGCCTGAAAGTTAAACGCCTTCAGATTCTTTATCGATGCCATTTGTGTCCTCTATCTCGGCGGCTTGTAGGCCGTGGCCTTGATCTCAATCAGCAGGTGCGGATGCGGCAGCTGGTGTACGGCCACTGTCGTTCTGGCGGGACCGTCGTATCCGAAGAACTCGCCATACACTTCGTTATAGCCGGCGAAATCATTCATGTTCACGAGATACGTGGAAATATCGACTACGTCTTGCAGCTCCGCTCCCGCACTCCGCAAGATGTCGCGAATGTTTTCGAGCACGGCGCGCGTTTGTTCGCGGATGTCGAGAGTTGTGGTGCCCGATGGAAGGGCTTCTGCGCCCGCAATCGTGTTGTCGGACCGGCGCGCGCTGGTCCCGGATACGAAAAGGAAGTCCCCCGCTCGTTTGATGTGCGGATACTTGCCGCGTGGCGTCGCTTTCCCTTCGACGACTTTGCTCTCGATCCTGCTCATTCTTTCCTGCTTGATTCCTCTGGTTCCGCCCAGCAGGGAGTTGGCATGCTCAGAGCCGGATGCAAATATTATTCAGCTCGGAATAGAAGTTCAACGAATGCATTCCGCCTTCCCGGCCAATTCCAGAAAGCCCCACTCCACCAAATGGCGTGCGCAGATCGCGTAAGAACCAGCAATTCACCCACGTGATGCCCACATTCATCTGCTGCGCCACGCGGTGGCCGCGCTTCAAATCGCTGGTCCAGATTGAAGCCGCGAGTCCGTATTGCGTGTCGTTGGCCATGGCCACCGCTTCTTCTTCCGCATCGAAGGGCGCGACGTGACACACCGGGCCAAAAATTTCTTCCTTCACGCACCGCGCCGATTCCGGAAGCCCAGTATAGATGGTTGGTTGCACATAGAAACCGTGATCACGATCGTCGCCGAACTTCGGCACCCCTCCGCCTGTAATCAAGGTTGCCCCTTCCTCCCGCGCTAGGCGCAAGTAGGAGAGCACCTTTTCGCGATGCTGGGCAGAAATCAAGGGTCCCAAGTCTGTTCTTTCGTCAGTCGGCCAGCCCGAATGCAGATGCTCCGCTTTCTGTCTCAGCTCCTCTACAAATGCGCCGAAGATCCTCCGTTCCACATAGACTCGCTCCGCGCACAAGCACACTTGCCCCGTATTCAGGAATACCGCATCGGACAATCCAGCAATAGTCTCTTCAAAATTGCAATCCGCAAATACGATGGCCGCATTCTTCCCGCCCAGTTCAAATGAAACCGGTTTCACGGTGGGTGCCACAGCTTTCATGATGGCAGCGCCCGTCCGCGACTCTCCAGTAAATGTGATCGCGTCCACTTCAGGATGCTGTGTGAGAAACTCTCCCGTAGATGCAGCACCGAACCCGTGCACCACGTTGTAAACGCCATCCGGAATTCCGGCGTCCTGCATCGCCTCCGCAAGCAGCGTCGCGCTGGCCGGAGTTTCCTCCGAAGGCTTGGCAACCACGGTATTCCCGCAAGCCAACGCCGGCGCAACTTTCCAGGTGAGCAACAGCAGCGGCAAATTCCAGGGAGTAACAATACCGACAACCCCGAGCGGCTTGCGCACCGCGTAGTTCAAGGCCTGGGCCCCGTCAGCCGTTTCTGTCTGAAACGACTCCAGCCCGGCCATCTTGACCAAGTCGGCAAAGATGCGGAAATTCCCAGCGGCGCGAGGAACGTCGAGTTTTGATGCCAGGGAAACTGGCTTACCTGTATCAGCTACTTCGGTTTGAACGAAGCAATCAAATCTCTTTTCGATCGCATCCGCAACCTTGTGCAATCGCGCCGCCCGTTCGCGAATTCCGAGCCGTCCCCACTCTCCCCGCAAGGCACGCCGAGCCGCATGTACAGCCTCATCCACTTGAGCAGCATCGGCCTCAGTGACTTGCGCAATCACCGTCCCGTCCCCCGGGTTTATGTCCACGAACTCTTGTTTCCCGGGCACGAAACTGCCGTCAATGTAATTTTGAATTAACTTCACGAGATTCCCCAGGCGGGCTTTGGCAATCGTAGCAGCCAAGCTAAAACCAGGCAATCGGACCGGCAGTTAACCGTGTCTTTGTTGCAGGTATCGCTGCAACGCGTCTTGCCAGGAAGGCATTTCAATTCCTAGAGCTTGCATCCGAGAAGGCGACAATACTGAATACGCCGGTCGCGGCGCAGGTCGCGCCATCTGCGCACTGCTCACCGGGCGCACAGTTGTCGTAAGCCCCGCGCTCCGCACGATCTCCTGGGCAAACTCAAACCAGGTGCAATCTCCCGCGTTGGTGACGTGCACGATCCCGTTTGCCTTCCGCTTGCACAGCTGAATGAGCCCTCGTGCGAGGTCGACCACGTAGGTCGGACACCCCCGCTGGTCGTTCACGACATCCAGCGCCGGACGGTTTGCCGCGAGCTTTAGGATCGTGTCGGGAAAGCATTTTCCACCGACTCCAAACAGCCAGGACGTTCTCACGATGCAGCAGGCCGGCATCAGCTCAAGCAGCCTAATCTCAGCCTCTGCCTTGGTTCTTCCGTACACGCTTTGCGGATTTCGCTCGTCTTCAGCTTCATACGGTGTGGTTTTCTCTCCGTCAAAAACGTAATCGGAACTTAAGAACAGCAGCCGCGCCCCAACTTCCCGCGCCGCCTTCGCGACATTCACTGCACCATCGCGATTCACCCCGAAAGCCAGGTCCCGATTACTCTCGCAGCCATCCACGTCGGTATACGCCGCGGACAACACGATCCACTCCGGTTTTGTCTCCCGCACTATCTGCTGCATGCGCTTCGCGTCGCGGATATCCGCCTCTTGCGAGCCGAGTCCCGTGACCGCATGCCCGCTCCACTCACGCATGAGCGCATGGCCCAGCAGTCCGGTTGCTCCAAAGACTGTGACTCTCATTGATTGGCCCGAACGGTCTACTCGAAGCGATTTACGCAAAACTCTCGGCGTCAGAAAACGCCAACCCCCGCTGGTCTTTCGCTGATACGATCGGCTCACCATCTATCCCCCAATTGATTTTCACTTGGGGGTCATTCCAGGATAACGTTCGTTCGTGTTCAGGCGCGTAAAAATCAGTCGCCTTATACAACACGTGGGCCTTCTCCGAAAGCACGACAAATCCATGTGCAAAACCAACCGGAATCCACAGCATCCGATGATTCTCGCCCGAGAGTTTCACCGTTTCCCAGCGCCCAAAGTTCGCTGAACTTCGACGCATGTCGACCGCAACATCCAGAATTTCCCCCACCACAACCCGCACCAGCTTTCCTTGCGGGTGCTTCACCTGATAATGCAGGCCTCGCAGCACACTACGGGAAGAGCAGGAATGATTGTCCTGTACGAAAGCTTCGCGAATTCCGACCTCTGCCATGGTTCGCTGGTTGTAGCTCTCCAGGAAAAAACCGCGCTCGTCCCCAAACACCCGCGGTTCCAGCACGAACACCTCCGGAAGGGAAGTCGCGATTTTCTTCAAAGCACTCATGGCAGGGCAAGTCCTGAAGCTGGATTGATCAGAATACTTTCTCTCGCAAAAGTTGAAGCAAGTAGATGCCGTAACTATTGTTCTTCATCGAATTCCCGATCTTTTCGACCTGTTCCGCCGTGATGTAACCCGACCGCAGTCCAATTTCTTCAGGGCAGGCCACCATCAGTCCCTGTCTCTTCTCGATCGCCTGGATATAGAGCGATGCCTCCATCAACGACTCGTGGGTTCCAGTGTCGAGCCAGGCCATTCCACGCCCCATCACCACCACCTCCAATTGGCCGCGCTCCAGATATGCTTTGTTTACGTCGGTGATCTCAAGTTCGCCCCGCGCACTCGGCCGCAGCGCCCTCGCGATTCTTACCACCTGATCATCGTAAAAATAAAGTCCGGTCACCGCATATCGCGATTTTGGCTGCCGAGGTTTCTCTTCAATGCTGAGGGCCCGTCCGGCTCCGTCAAATTCCACTACGCCGTATCGTTCGGGATCATGCACTGGATACGCAAACACGCGCGCACCCTTCGTTTTGCTCGCGGCCTCCCGCAGGTCCTTCGCCAGGTCATGCCCGTAAAAAATATTGTCGCCCAGCACCAGCGCGCAGGCACTGTTTCCCAGAAAAGTCTCTCCTACCAGAAATGCCTGCGCGATTCCCTCCGGCTTCGGTTGAACCTTGTATTGCAACCGGATTCCGAACTGACTGCCGTCCCCCAGCAAGGCCTGGAATTTGGGCACGTCCTCAGGAGTACTAATAAGGAGGATGTCGCGAATCCCCGCCAGCATCAGCGTGCACAGCGGGTAATAAATCATGGGCTTGTTGTAGACCGGAAGCAAGCTTTTGCCCATGGCGTGGGTCACGGGATACAATCGCGTACCCGATCCCCCGGCCAGAATAATTCCTTTGTAGGTCGTGCTAATTGATGTTTGCATTTCGCGATTTATTTGCGAGGCACTCAAGAAGAATATTGCGTTTCAATCCATTTGCGATAGCTGCCGCTGGTAACCCCGCGGATCCACTCATCGTTTTCCAAATACCATTTCACCGTTTTGCGAATGCCGCTCTCGAAGGTTTCTTTGGGGCGCCAACCAAGTTCCCTTTCAATCTTACGCGCGTCCATGGCGTAACGCCGGTCGTGTCCGGGACGATCTGCAACAAAGGTGATTAGGCTGCGGCGGGAGGGCGCAAGCTTTCCTGCCATTTCGTCGACGATATCGCAGATTGTCTGGACGATCTCGAGGTTGCGCTTCTCATTCCAGCCGCCAACATTATAGGTCTGTCCCACTCGTCCGCGTTGCAAGACCGTGGCTATCGCCTCGCAATGATCTCCCACATAGAGCCAGTCGCGAACGTTTTGACCATCTCCATAGACAGGCAGAGGCTTACCGTTGAGAGCGTTGAATATCATCAAAGGGATTAGTTTTTCCGGAAATTGAAAGCGTCCATAGTTGTTGGAGCAGTTCGTAGTCAGCGTAGGGAACCCGTAGGTATGGTGGTAGGCGCGAACAAGGTGGTCGGACGCTGCTTTCGAGGCAGCGTAAGGGCTGTTCGGAGCGTAAGGGGTGGTTTCGGAAAAAGGTGGATCCGTTGGTCCCAGTGAGCCGAAAACCTCGTCGGTGGAGACGTGAAGAAAACGAAAGTCCACTCGATCCTTCGCATCCAGCCTTTCCGAGTAGGCGCGCGTCTCTTCCAGCAAGGCGAAAGTTCCATCAATATTCGTGCGGATGAAATCCTCTGGTCCTCTTATCGAGCGGTCGACATGGCTTTCGGCCGCAAAATGCACCACCGAGCGTGGCTTCCGCCGATCAAACAGGCTGCGCACCGCTGACCGGTCCGCGATATCCCCCTCCACGAATTCGTAACGGCCGTCATGCGCAACCGATGACAAATTGTGAAGGTTGCCAGCATAAGTGAGCTTGTCCAGGTTTACGACGGAAGCAAATTCGTGCTCCAGCCACCGCAGGATAAAGTTGGATCCGATAAAACCGGCTCCACCCGTAACGAGGATCGTATTTTCCATAAAAGCGAATGTTGCGAATTGCAAGGCCCGTCGCGCCTTGAAGAGCATCGGCAGAGAGCGGGTTTCCTATTGTAAACAAAAAGGACGGGAATGATCCCGTCCTGATGGTTTGGTGTTCGGTTTTTGCTGAACTATCACATTTCGCGCGCCGACATTCTTGATTGTGGCATCCCGGGTCGAACGGGTGCTCTATGCCGTGCCTCACGGTGATCCCCGTCCGGCAGAATGGCTGGTTGGCTGCGATCCTGCCATACCCAAGCAGTGGACCACCTTGCATCGGAGAGATCCCACAATGTCAATTTGAAAACTCTGTGCAGCGCCTGTATAAATCTGAGGACGGACCTTCGTGCCTGACAACCGATCCAACCCCGGCGGTAATCTACAGCCCCGCCGTCCAACGCTGATAGCTGCCGGGCTGCTTCTCGCGGCGCTTGCACTGGTCGTCCTGTATACGACCCGCAAAGCCTTCTTGAGTCCGCTGGCCTTGGTCGTCGTCGCTGCCATCGGCCTGGCGGCATTACTGTTGCAACTTCGTCTCCGTCCGGATCTTTCTTCGTCTATTCGAGGCCCGCTCTGGCTCAATGGGCTGGGCGTGTTCTTCGCCCTGGCGGCGGTGTTCGCGGACTTTCTTCATCTCAACCCGGCGCTGGTGCCGATTGCCGCCCTCGCTGCCGTCGTGTCCTTTGCGGTCAGCGGCATCATCGTCCTCAGCGCTCTGCGCAAAAAAGGGGTCTGAGAGAAGGACTTGGCTTCCGGCTTCCAAATCGCGCCTGCCAGCATTTCCGAAAACATAAGTCGTCTTCGCTTGAGAATTTCAGAAGACAATAATGAAGACAAATCGACGGTCCGAACGCTAAAGCCGGAACCCGGAACCCCGAGAGCCGGAAGCCCCAGTTACGGCTTAAACTCCACCGCAACCGTCGTCTCCGCTACTACCGGTTGCCCGCCCACGCGGTAAGGTTCAAATCGCCACCATCGCAGCGCATTCATAGCAGCCTGCGCCAGGATCTCGGGACCGTTCAGGGCGCGCACATTCACCACTGAGCCGTCGCGCCCCACGACGACATCCAGCAGAATCACTCCGTGTAACTTTCCTGGCCGTGCGGCTGCGGGATAGTCTGGATCCACGCGGTGCCTCACCAGTTTCTGCATCACGTCGGCGGGAACTTGAGCTTGAGGGCGGGTCGCGGTATTGTTTTCCAGTCCAGACTCCAGGTTCTCCCAGCCGCGAGTCCAGCGCCACCACCCAAGGGCGGTCAGCAAGATTGCCGCCGACGCCAGAAAGGATATCCATCTCCGGCTGGGGCCACTGCTTATCTGAGGTTGGGCCGCGCCTGACCATTCCGGCTCAACCGTTCTCTCCGGCTGTATCGGAGGCTTTGAGCGCTCGCCCGAGCCCGGCTCCACCTTCGTTCCTTCCGCCCAACTGCGTATGGACGTTTGCTGCTCCGCCGTCAGCCCTACAAACTCCATGCCGCACCGCAGCCTGTCGTGATGCCTCACCAGCGCTCGGATGCGAAGCGAAGCCGCGGCTGAGGGCAGGTGAATTTCTACTCCCACCGACTCACCCGGCAACAATTCCCCCGCCATCACCGCGCCAACCCCAAAGAGACCTAGGTTCTCCGAGCGCCCGGGAACCGTGTCTGGAATTCCGGAACGCAGCACAGTTACATCCAGCGGCGCCTGCACGCGGTATCGCAACCCGCGCCGTCGCCGCGACGGTTTATCCGACCCTTGTGCCTTTGCGCCTGCGTCCATTTCAAAAATAGAGAATCCGTGGCGAACCGGGCCTTACTTGCTGCCCGCCGGTAACTCTACAATCTCGCTCCCATTAGCCACCAGCACCACGCTCGCCATGCCAATGAAGAGTCCGTGCTCTACCACTCCCGGCATGTCGCTAAGCTGCCGCGCCAGCCTGTCCGCATCCGGAATCTGTCCGAAACGGCAATCCAGAATGTGATTATTTTCGTCAGTGAGGTACGGCTTTCCCTCCGCATCCCGTCGTAACTCCACCGCCGCGCCCAGCGCCTCAATCTTTTTCTTTAAGAGGGCTTGCGCGAACTTGATCACTTCTACCGGCAGCGGAAACTTTCCCAGCACAGCAACCCTCTTGGTTGCGTCGGCCACAATCACCAGCTGCCGGGTAGCTGAAGCCACAATCTTTTCCCGCAGCAGCGCCCCGCCACCACCTTTTATCAGTCGCAATTGCGGATCCACTTCGTCCGCCCCGTCCACAGTCACATCGATCTGCTGACATTCATCCAGCGTAGTGAGTGGAATCCCCAGACTCGCGGCCTGTTCACCCGACCTCACCGAACTCGGAATCCCGCGTATCCTCAAACCATTCTTTACCTGCTCGCCCAGCAGTTGAATGAAATACGCGGCCGTTGATCCCGTGCCTAGCCCGACCACTTGACCGTCTCTAACGAACCGCAAACTGGCTCGCGCCGCCGCCTCTTTCTCTGCATCGTTGGCCATAGTGTTTTGCTGTAGAACCTGACCAGCTCTCCGCCAATTGCCGCCCGACTACCCCAAACTCTTCTCCACGTATATCAAATAACCCGCTAGTGCCAGCCCAAACAAAACGGTCAGAATCGTAACCAGATCCACAATAAATCCTGCCGGCTCGAACTTCCCCTCATCCAGTTGCGCCCGAGTTCTTCGATAGCGCATCAGGCCAGCCACCACCATTACGACGCCCGCAAGAATCGAGATCGTCCCCATCCAAACCGAGAACCCGGTTGCCTTGGACACTTGGCCCTGAAATGCTGTCAACTGCCGCATGGCCACGGCGAATCGCCCGATTGCGAATCCAAACACCACAATGGCCACGCTGGTCCGCACCCACGCCAGAAATGTGCGTTCGTTGGCTAAATGATCGCGCGCTCGATTGGAATTTTCCACGTTTCCAGAATCACTCCACAGCCTTCGCCACCAGTGCTCCCACTGCCGCAATATTCTTGACCAACTCCTGCGGCACGCCGTGCCGTTGTTGCAGGTACTCGGGAGCGTTGTAGGAAACCCACACCTTGCCGGTTTCGTCCTCTGAAACCAATGCCTTCAGCGGCAGATCAATTGCGATCGAGGGCGCTGCCACCATCACCGGCGTTCCCCCCTTCGGACTGCCAAAAATCAGCAGCTTGGTCGGACGCATCTTCATTCCAACCTTCGCTGCCTCTGCGCTGTGGTCTACCAGCGCGAACAACTGCAGTCCTCGTTCCCCTAAAATGGATTCCACACGCTGCACGGTTTCGTCCACCGTACGCTGGCTCGCAACCTGCATCAAACCATTTCCTTCCATAACCTCACTCCTCGCCCTGGCATTATTCAACCGCTTTCGCCACCACCGCCCCCAATCCTGCAATATTCTTGATCAGTTCATCCGGGACGCCGTGCCGCGCCTGCAAATACTCCGGACTGTTGTAGGAAACCCACACTTGTCCATTTTCATCCTGCCAGACCAGCGCCTTGAGCGGCAGATCGATCACCAGCGTAGGCGCGGCGACCATTACGGGCGTACCTCCCTCTGGTTTTCCGAAGATGACCAATTTCGTGGGCGGCATCTTCAGCCCCACCTTCGCCGCCTCAATGGAGTGGTCTATCGTTGCGAATATCTTCAGCCCACCCTCGGCCAGATGCGACTCCAGATGTTTCACGGTTTCATCCACCGTATAGCGGCTTGCCACTTGCGATAGACCGTTTCCCCGCATAACCTCGCTCCCCGTGTCCTTTTGCCCCTGATAGAAATAGCCCGTCAGCGCTCCGCAATCATCTTGCCCAGAATTTCCTTCAGCATCTTTGCAGCCACCGTTGCCGTCATACCCGAAACATCCTGCGCGGGGTTGAACTCAACCAGATCAGCCCCAACCACCGTTCCCTCAATGGCATGTAAATGAGCAATCGCCTCCCGCACCGTCATGCCTCCCGGTTCGCGATGCGAAACTCCGGGCGCAAAGGCCGGATCGAGCACGTCCATGTCGAACGAAACGTAAACCGGCCCGCGAATCTTCAGCCGTTCATACGTGGGCAGCGCCGCCATCTCCAGCACCTCGACCCCGAATTTCGCTGCCTGCTCGCGCTGATGCCCAACCATGGTTCGAATCCCCAACTGCACCAGCCGCTTCGCCAATCGATCCTCCATGATGCGCGCGAAGGGACAAGCATGTGACATCCGACTGCCGTCGAACTCGTCATACAAATCCGGATGTGCATCAAAATGGACGATCGTCAGTTCGGGATAGTGTCGTGCAAATGCCTTTAGAATAGGATATGTAACCGAATGGTCGCCGCCGAGCGATACCGACTGCTCCCCTTTTTCCAGCAACTGCGAAATCGCGCGCTCAATTTCCGTAAAATCCTCGGCGACCTTATCCCCCGAATCGCTCAGCAGTAAGTCACCCGCGTCCGCAAATGCGCCCTCGGCTCCCACGTCTGTGCCCAACTCCGACCACTTGTTCGAAGCATCGCAGCGCCAAGCCTCGCGGATCTTCACCGGCGCGCCCGCAGCCCCGCGCAGATACGACGAGTTCCCGTCCAGCGGTATCCCCAGAAGAGTCGGCATGCGCTCAAATGGCTTGCGCCACAGATGACCCAGTCTACATCCCCTGCAATTCAAGTCCCTCCTACAGGAAAAACCGTAGGAAGTTTGGCAATCTGTGGAAATCAGTTTACCGAAACGAAATGTTCAAGAGCAGAACCCGTTGCATCTATTGGCCGTGAGTTGGCCGCTGGCAACCCGCGGCCCTCCCGCCTGTGGATTTCTTTTCATTTGGCATTCACCTTTTTGTTGCCGTCACGCCGCTACCTTGGCGTGTGTAGTTCTTCGCGACAAATTCAGGAGGAAGCTCATGAAGTCCAGTTTACTGGCACAAGCCAGACAGCACCTTGCGGTTGGTACAAGCCTGTTCGCTCTGCTGGTCAACCTGGGAGCGCCGGTCCCAGTCGCCGCGCAAAGCGCCCCCACCACCTCGCCCATCAAGCACGTGATCGTGATCATCGGCGAGAACCGCACCTTCGATCACATCTTTGCTGCCTACAAACCGAAGAGCGGACAAACCGTTGATAATCTCCTTTCCAAGGGCATCATCAACGAGGACGGAACTCCCGGGCCAAATTTCTCGCAGGCTTTGCAGTATTCCGCCGTTGATACCAGCGGCGACGGTTATCAAATCAGTCCCATGAGCAAGTCACTATACTCGGTGCTTCCTGCGCCTTTGACCGGCGGCCCTTCCAATGTCTGCACCAACAATGGCGTTTGCACGCTTGCCGAAGCGCAAGCTTCCGAAAACGGACTGGCGAGCACCTACTACCAATACCTGCTGACCGGTGGCACCGGCCAGGCGTCCCACGTTCCCGATGCGCGCATCTTGAACGTAAAGGACCTCCCGCCCGGACCATTTCAACTCACCTCGAATACATTTCCGTACGATTCCTACGCCGCCAGTCCGGTTCACCGTTTCTACCAGATGTGGCAGCAGACAGACTGCAACGTCATGTACTCCACGGCTGCGAATCCGAGCGGTTGCCGATCCGACCTCTTTCCCTGGGTGGAAGTGACGATCGGCGCTGGCAGCAACGGGTTGCCGCTCCCCGCACACTTCAGTACCGAGTATTCCCCTTCGGCCAAAACGACGGGCGAAGGCTCTACGTCTATGGGCTTTTACAATGTGCTCCAGGGCGATGCTCCTTACCTGAAGTTCCTGGCTGACAATTACGCGATGAGCGATAACTACCACCAAGCCGTCATGGGCGGAACTGGCGCCAACCACATCATGATGGGCACCGGTGATGCCATCTGGTTCAGCGACGGCAAAGGGAACCCGACCGTGCCACCTCACAACCAACTGGTATGGAAGGGTACCGTAGACGCTGGCGTGGTCGATGAAATCGCAAACCCGACAGCTGCGCCTGGCACAAACAACTGGTACGCCGAAGATGGCTACGGTGGTGGCGGTTTCGGTAGCCCGGTTTACGGCGGCGGTTCCTATACGAACTGCTCGGACGCCGATTCCCCGGGTGCTTTTGCAGTTCTGGATTACATCAGCAACTTGCCTACCCTAATTGATCCGCGCTGCCAACCGGGCCACTATTACCTGCTGAACAACTACAATCCCGGCTACTTCGGGGATGGTACCAATGCCTACACCGACCACTATAAGTACAACACGCCCTTCACAGTCCCGCCTTCGACCGTGCGCAACATCGGCGATGCGCTGTTGGAAAAAGGTGTCTCGTTTGCATACTTCGGCGACCAGTTCAACGCCTATCTCAAAGATAAATATCAGCTGGACTTCGGCGCCGTTGGTTCCACCAGCGACCAGTACTGCAACATTTGCAACTTCTTCCAATACTCAACCTCGATCATGACGAATGCCGCGGTTCGAACCGCCCATCTGAAGGACACGATCGATCTCTATCAAGACCTCAAGACGGGTAACCTGCCGGCAGTTTCTTTCGTCAAGCCCAGCGGGTGGGTCGATGGCCACCCGGCGTCGTCCAAGGTCGATCTCTTCGAAGGCTTCGTAAAGAAGATCATCGACGGTCTTCAGGCCAATCCGGAGCTATGGGCTAGCACGGCCGTCTTCATCACCTTTGACGAGGGCGGCGGTTATTACGACTCCGGCTACATTCAGCCGCTCGACTACTTCGGCGATGGCACGCGCATTCCGTTACTCGTGGTTTCGCCATTCACCAAAGCGGGGCATATTTCTCACAGCTACTCGGATCACGTTTCCATCCTCAAGTTCATCGAACGAAACTGGGGGATCGCTCCTTTGACCGGCCGGAGCCGTGACAATTACCCCAACCCGGAGACGGCGAACGCCAATCCGTACGTGCCCACGAACAGCCCGGCACTGGACGACTTGTTCGACGTCCTCAGCTTCTAGGGCGGTAGGTAGTTCTGGAAGTTGGCGCGAACTAATATGCACTCCACAAGCGGATGTCCCGATCGGGGCATCCGCTTCGCCTTTGGTCTTCATTTTCCTGCGCCCGTCGCTCAGGTTCCCCTCGAATCTCGCGTATCCCGCCGCGCATCCGTTATTCTAGTAACCAACTCATTATGGCTAGCCCGAAATCCCGACCCACCAGCGGCGCCCCCGGCGCTGCCGTCATCGAAACTTCGTCTGCCAATGGTGTCAACTCCCACCGCGAACGCGTCTTCAGCGCCTTCCGCCAGTGGGGATATCTCGAAGGTGACCTCGATCCGCTCGGCTTTCTGCGTCCGCGTCCGACCGTCGAGCTCCAGATCGACAGTCCCTATACTAACGAAGCTCGCGCCATCTATTCCTCGACCATCGGCGTAGAAATCAACCACATCTACGCTCCCGAACGTCGCCGCTGGATCTACGAGCAGATGGAATCTGAACCGCAAAAAGAAGACCAGCAAAGAATTCTCGATCTCCTGATCCGGGCCGACGTTTTTGAGCAAGTCATGCAGCAGCGTTATCTCGGTAGCAAACGCTTCTCGCTCGAAGGCGTGACCGCTCTGATTCCGCTAGTGGATGAAATTCTCGATACCGGTTCGCGTCTCGGTGCAATCGAACTCGTGATGGGCATGAGCCATCGCGGGCGCCTGAACGTGATCGCGCACGTTGCCAAACGAGATCCCGAAGAAATCTTCGCCGGCTTTGAAGACGTCGATCCGCGCAGTGTTCTCGGTTCCGGCGACGTGAAATATCACATGGGCGCGACCGGTCAGTACATCACTCGCAGCGGCAACACGGTTCACATACATCTGGTTTCCAACCCCAGCCACCTCGAAGCCGTCGATCCCGTCACCGTCGGCCGCACTCGTGCCAAACAAGACCGCACGGGCGAAGGCGGACGCGAAAAATATCTCCCGCTCCTGGTCCACGGCGACGCCGCCTTTGCCGGACAAGGCATCCTCGCCGAAACCATGAATTATGCCGACCTCCCCAGCTACTCGGTCGGCGGCACGATTCATGTCGTCGTCAACAATCTGCTTGGATTCACCACCAGCTATCTCGAAGAGCACTCCACGCGCTTTGCCGCCTGCATCGCGCGCCGCCAGTCCATCCCCATCTTCCACGTCAACGGCGAAGACGTTGACGCCGTCGTTCGCGTCGCCCGTCTCGCCACCGAATACCGTTATCGCTTTGGCACCGATGTGGTCATCGATCTCATCGGTTATCGCCGTCACGGGCACAGCGAAGTCGACGATCCCACGGTCACCCAGCCGCTGCTCTACAGGAAAATCAAAGAGCATCCGCCACTCTGGGAAATCTACGCTGACGATATCGGCGCGACCGACGCCCCAGCCCAAGCCGCCGCCGTCAAAGCTGAGCTTGAAGCCGCGCAAAAAGCGGCCGGCAAGCTCACCAAAAAGCCCACCCTGCGCGACTTGCCGAGCTATTGGGATCGATACTACGGCGGTCTTTATAAACCTGAGTACGACGCAGAAACCTGCCTTTCAGCCGAGGAACTGGCAGAGCTTACAGGTCACCTCACTACTTATCCCGACGGCTTCCACATTCATCCAAAAGTAAAGAAACTCCTCGAACAGCGTGCCGAAATGGGAGAAGGGAAGCGGCCCGTCGATTATGGGATGGCCGAAGCTCTCGCCTTCGCCAGCCTGGTAAAGGCCGGCATTCCGGTTCGCCTATCCGGCCAGGATTCTCGCCGCGGCACGTTCAACCAACGCCACTCCGTCCTTATCGACATCGAAAACGAGAACGAATACGTCCCCCTGGAAAACATCGCGCCCGAACAGGCCCGTTGTGGGATCCACAACTCGACTCTCTCCGAGCCCGGTGTCCTTGGCTTCGAGTATGGCTACAGCCGCGACTATCCTGAGGCCCTGGTGCTCTGGGAAGCCCAGTTCGGTGACTTCGTGAACGTCGGGCAAGCCATCATCGATCAATTTATCTCCGCCGGCGAAGCCAAGTGGAGCCTGCTCTCCGGCCTCGTCCTGCTTCTTCCGCACGGTTACGAAGGCCAGGGACCGGAACACTCCAGCGCGCGCATCGAACGCTTCCTGCAACTCGCCGCCAAACACAATATCCAAATCGTGCAACCTTCGAACGCCGCACAATATTTTCATCTGCTCCGCCGCCAGGCCTTGCGCCACTGGCGCAAACCGCTGGTGGTTTTCACGCCGAAGAGCATGCTGCGTCATCCCGACGCCTCATCGCCAATTGCAGATTTCACTCGGGACAATTTCCAGAACGTCCTTCCCGACACCGAAGTCGGGGAAGCCGACCGCATTCTGGTTTGCACCGGTAAGATCGGCCACGAACTCCAGGCCGAGCGCAAGAAGCGAAAAGACAATTCCACCGCGATCGTGTTTCTTGAACAGCTCTATCCTTTCCCGGAAGAAGAACTCATCGCCGAATTCGCCCGCCACGGCGAATCTGGCGACATCGTCTGGGTTCAGGAAGAGCCCGCTAACATGGGTGCCCTTTTCAATATGCTCCCGCGCCTCCAGCGTATCGCCGGTGCCCGCCATGTCCTCTCCGTAAAACGCAGCTCCAGCGCCAGCCCCGCCACCGGCAGCGCCAAAGCGCATGAAGTAGAACAGAAAACGCTGTTAACCTTAGCCTTCACCACGAAGGGATGAGTGCAAATTTTGCTGAGCCTTGTCATTGCGAACCGCTTCAGCGGTGAGGAATCTCTGTTGTCCGCCACACCAGAACTCCTGTAGGGACAGCCGCCCTTGGCTGTCCGCGCCGAGCGCGGCTCGGCTTGCCCAGTTAGCGCGCGAACTCCCGAGCTGTAATCCAGTTCCCCTCGACTCGTTCCCCAACCGGATTGTTACAATCCGATGAAAAGCCGCATCCACGCTTGCCAACTCGGCACTCGGTACTAGGTACTCGCAACTCCCTTCGTTACAATAAAGCCGTGAAACCCAGCATCTTCGTCGTCGAAGACGATCCTGATATTTCTCGCCTGGTTCGCCATCACCTGGAGAACGAAGGTTTTGCCGTCCGCGTCTATCCCAACGGCTCGACCGTAATCGTTGACGCCGAGCGTCAGCGTCCGGCGCTGTTCGTGCTCGACATCATGGTCCCCGGCAAGGACGGTCTCGAACTCTGCCGCACCGTCCGCCAGACTCAGGGACTGGCCGCAGTACCCGTGATTTTCCTGACCGCCAAAAGCAGCGAAGCCGACCGTGTCCTCGGCCTCGAGATCGGGGCGGACGACTACATCGCCAAGCCCTTCAGCCCGCGCGAACTCGTCGCCCGCGTGAAGGCCGTGCTGCGCCGTTTCGAGCGTCCTCTTCCGCCCAGCCCGCTCAAGGTCGGCGACATCGAAATCGACCCCTCCGCCATGGTCCTCACCGTTCGCGGACAAACGGTTCCTACCACCGCAACCGAGTTTCGTCTGCTCGACTACTTCGCTCGCCATCTTGGCCGCGTCTTCTCCCGCGATCATCTGCTCGATTCCGTCTGGCGCGACACCTCTTACGTCACTCCGCGCTCAGTCGACGTTTATGTCCGCCGCATCCGGGAAAAAATTGAACCGGATCCTGAAAACCCGCGTTATCTTAAGACCGTGCGCGGCGCGGGCTACCGCTTCGAGGCCCCAAAGTGAGAAGCCCAAAGTGAGAAAAAAGAAGTGAGAAACGGGATTTTCCTGAAGCTGATGGCGGCCTTCCTGGTCGTCATTCTGGCCGCCGCCGTGTTGTTTGACCTCACGCTTGGCAGCGCCTGGGAGGCTTCGCTGCGCTCCGAAATCGAGCGCAACCTCGTGCAAAAGACTCAACTCATCGCCCACGGCGTGGAAACCGATCGCAGTGGCCACTCCCTGGCCGATATCGCCGCCCAGGAAGGCCAAGCTGCCGGCGCGCGAGTCACCATCATCGATGCCGCCGGAACCGTGCTGGCCGATTCCGAAGCGAATCCCGCCACCATGGAAAAACATGCCTCCCGTCCAGAGTTTGCGTCCGCTCTCGCCGGCCGCGTGGGAACAGATCAGCGCCGCAGTTCCACCATTGGCATTCCGTTTCTCTACATTGCCGTGCCCATCTCGGGTGGGGCCGTGCGCCTGGCCTATCCCCTTTCCGACGTCGAAGCAGTCTCCGCGCAAGTTCACCGTCGACTGGAAATCGCCTCCGGTCTGGCATTCTTGTTTGCCCTGATCGTCGCCGCCATCGCTTCCAATTGGACCGCTCACCGTCTGGAGCGCATCGTCGACGTAGCCGCTCGCATAGCCGATGGTGAACTCCAGGCGCGCATCCGCGAGGCTTCCCAGGACGAAATCGGCCGCGTCGCTGGCGCCATCGACAAGACTGCCCGCCGCGTCGAACAAAGTTTCGCCGCCGTCGTCTCCAGCCAGCGTCAGCTTGAAACTCTGCTCAACAGCATGCAGGATGCCGTCATCGCCGTCAGCGACGATGGCCTCGTGCAGTGGGCCAATCGTCCTATGAACCGCCTGGTTCCGCAAGGCACACGGCTGCACCAGCCGGTGGTCGAAACCATTCGCGATCCTGATTTCCTGGCCACCGTCAGGGAAGCTACCAGCACTCACCAGGTCAAAACTGCCCGTGCCACTTCCGTCGTTCCCGGCCGCACCTTCGACGTGACCGCCGCGCCTTTGCCCGATGGAGGCGCGGTCGCCGTGCTCCGCGATCTCACCGAAACCGAACGCGTGGAAAAAACCCGGCGCGACTTCATCGCCAACGTCTCCCACGAACTGCGCACCCCTCTCACTTCGATTCAGGGCTACGCGGAAACTTTGCTCGACTCCACTCCCGAAAACGGCGCACCCACCCGCGAGTTCCTGGAAATCATTCGCAAGAATTCCGGCCGCATGTCCCGCCTTACCGAAGACCTGCTAACCCTGGCCCGCGTCGAATCCGGCGAAACTCGTTTCGAAGTCGAGCCGGTTCCTCCCGCTGAACTGGTTCACGATGCCGAAGAGAGTTTCCGCGAGATTGCCCCCACCCACGGCATCGATCTGCAAATCCACGATCTTGAAGAACCGCTCAGCGCCGAAAGTCTCCCGCCCGTTCTCGCCGACCGCGAAGCCATCCATCAAGTTTTCTCCAACCTCATCGACAACGCCCTGAAATACGGCGCTTCCGGCGGACGAATTGTTCTCGGCGCTCGCGCCGTTCCCCACGCCGTCGAATTCTACGTCCAGGATTTCGGCGCCGGCATCGCCAGCGAACACCTGCCGCGCCTTTTCGAGCGTTTCTATCGCGTCGATAAGGCCCGCTCCCGTGAATCTGGAGGCACCGGCCTCGGCCTCGCCATCGCCAAGCACATCATGCTCGCCCACGGCGGCTCCATCCGCGCCGAAAGCGAACTCGCTCACGGATCGACTTTTCTTTTTACTCTCCCCACCGCATAGAAGTTACGGCCGGAACCTGTCCCACCAATTGGCTTTGAGGCTGGGCACAACTTCGGTGTAATATCGCTCCAGCAGCCTCCCTTTCGGAGACCTCATGAAACGCATTTCGACTTTCATCCTTTTGATCGCCGTCGCATTGACGGTTGCGTGGTCCATACCCGCTTCCGCTGAACGGGAGAACCGAAAAATTGGGGAAAATGGCATTGAGGCCCGCAAGGCGGCTAAGCACCAGCAAAAACTGGTGAAGAAGAATGCCAAGAAACAGCGGAAAGCCATGAAAAAAGCCCAGAAAGCGCAGCGCAAAGCAGCCAAGAACACTCGCTATCGGACCAGGTAGTTCCCGCGTCGGGCGGGGGATCCGAAGCTCGCCCGACGAAAAATGACCAAAAATTCACGGCCTCTTAACCCATCTCCGAAGCATAACCTCTATCCTTAGCCGTTGACCTTCTCTCTATGGGTGCGGCAAAATCACAAGTAATCAATTCGCGCAGTTCCACCCAGCGCCACAGGGACATCCTCATGAGCACCGCACGCGTCGAAAGCCTGCCCTCCGAACCGGCCCATCAGCACATCGTGCGCCGCACCATCGAAGCTTGTCGTCTCGCTAAGGAAGCGGCAGGCGCTGCCGCCGAGGGCATTGCCACCGGCTCCGGCCCGCTGCTCAACTCCCTGCGCCAGCGCGAGCGCGAACTTGATACGCTCGATATGGAAATCGACAGCGCCGTGACCTCCATCATCACCGACGTTGAGCCCACCCAGGCCCGCGAACTCCTCGCCTGCATGAAGTTCATGATCAGCCTCGAACGCATCGGCGACCTCTTGCTCAGCTTTGCCAACAGCGCTCAAGCCGCCTCCGGCCGCATCGATTCCGATGACACCCGCGACCTCACCCACATGGCCACCATCCTGGAAAAGATGCTCACCGACGTTGGCGATGCTTTCTCCGCCCGCGACGTCGGCAAAGCCGTCGACGTTCTTCGTTCCGATTCCGAAATCGATCGCCTGCGCAATCTCATCTTCCTCCGCCACATCGAGAATCCCGAAAACATCGCCCGCCAGGCCAGCCTCCAGATCATCTTCATGACTCAGTCCCTCGAGCGTGCCGGCGATCACGCCAAGAATCTCGCCGAGGAAGTCTGCCACTTCGTCAGCGGCCATACCGTGCGCCATGTCCTCAAAACCTACGACAAGCCCGTCGAACAAATGTTCATCGACTACCTGCGCCGCCGCGAACAACCCTGATTTTTGTCCGCCTCTATTCCGAAGCTGGTCGTTGGATGTTCTGCATAACCGGCGACCGGAAGACTCTCTCAAAACCTGCCCTATCGTTTACCATCGCCTACAGAAGACGATCGGAGCCGCATGGACGTTTACTTAGTCGACGGAACCTACGAACTGTTCCGCCACTTCTATGCTGTGCCCTCCGCCTCGGATGCTAGCGGTCAGGAAATCGGCGCCGTCCGCGGTGTCGTGACCTCCGTTTTGTCCATGATTGAGCGCGGCGCCACTCACCTCGGGGTCGCAACCGACCACGTCGTCGAGTCGTTTCGCAACGATCTCTATCCTGGATATAAGACCAGCGAAGGTGTCGCTCCCGAGTTGCTTTCGCAGTTCCCCATTCTCGAAGAGGCTCTCGAAGCCATGGGAGTAGTCGTGTGGCCCATGGTCTACTATGAGGCGGATGACGCTCTCGCCTCCGCTGCCAGCCAGGCAGCCAAAGACGACAGTGTGAACCAGTTGCTGATTTGCACGCCGGACAAAGATCTCAGCCAGTGTGTCGTGGGCACGCGAGTCGTGCAACTGGACCGCAGACGCGACCTTGTGCGCGACGAGGCCGGCGTGGTCGCCAAGTTCGGAGTAAAGCCGCAATCGATTCCCGACTACCTTGCCGTGGTCGGCGATAGTGCCGATGGCTTTCCGGGCGTGCCCGGCTGGGGCGCAAAAGCTGCAGCTGGGACCTTATCGCACTATTCCCATCTGGAAGATATTCCCAAGGATTGGCAAGAATGGCATCCCTCCATCCGCAAGGCCCGTGCGCTCTCCGAAGCGCTGTTCAACGCGTGGAATGACGCCCTGTTGTTTCGCACCCTCGCCACTCTGCGGCTGGATGTCCCCGTCTTTGACAGGGTTTCGGACCTCCGCTGGAATGGACCGCGCCCGAACTTTGAGGAATACTGTGGGCGCATGAAGTCTTCCGACCTGCTCCGTCGCGCCACAACGGCAAAATCGAGAACACAGGCCGGCTAGCCTTTACTAATGTAGTTTCCCACCACGGCTGCGCAGGCCTCGACAAACTCTTTTTCCGGTTCCGTGAACGTGCTCGTAAAATAGCTCTCAATATCGAGCTCAGCCGCCAGCTTATTCCTGACCATAATGGGGACAACGATTTCACCCTTCACCAGCGGCGATCCCGCCAGATAACGCGAGTCTTTCGAGACGTCGTGCACCACCACGGTCTGCCCGCTCGTGGCTGCGGCGCCGCAAAGTCCAGTGTTGAGGGGAATGCGAGCATTGGGTGTAAAGCTTCCGGCAAACGGTCCAACGATCAGCGCGCCCGGGTCGACCGGGTCGACCAGATAAAATCCCACCCAGTTATAGCGCGTCATCTTTTCATGTAGGCGCTGGGAGATTCGCTCCATCACCGCCTTGTGCGTGGGAGCGGTTCGAGCAAAGTCCCGAAATTCCTGGAGAAGTTCTTGGTGCACCGGCGTCATCGGTTCGGCCCCTTGAGTGTAATCAGGAAGCTTGAATGGCATGCAATCCTCGCTTCCATTCCCTCCTCAGTCTACGCGGATCGTGGACCTTGCAAGAATGCCTTCGATGGGACAAGACCACCCGTGGGGTGGACATTCCTGTCCGCCTTTCGCTACCAGAAAAGAAAGAGTATTAGTTCTTGACGCCGCTTACTTCAGCCCATCCACGACGTAAAGATCGGACAGGGAGCGGCCCAGCGAGTATGCATAAGATTTTCCGTCCGCGCTGAACCGCATGCTGGGAACGCTTTGCGCGCCCGCCGGATCGGCAGGCGCGATCTCCTTAAAAGGTTGTCGGCGGCCCGTCGCCAGATCCACGCGGGTAATCTTTACAGGCACCGTCCGCGTTCGCAGCAACAAGCTCTTCCCGCCTTCGAAAAATCCCATGACAAATTCGTCGGGAGCCACCTCAAAGTTCATCTTTTGCGGTTCCCCGCCGGCAATCGAAAAGAGCCAGCGTTCGCGATTGCCGTTGACGGCAAGCAGGTAGTTGCCATCCGGTGTGACCAGCGCTCCCGACATGCCCTCGGGAGTCACGGCGCGCGGTGCGCTGCCCTGATCAATACTCTGCACGTAAACGCGACGCCCATGCCCGGGCTCGGCCGCGGTGTAGATGATCGACTTCCCGTCCGGCAACCAACCGGCATTGAAATGGTCGGTCTTGTCGTCCGTGATCTGACGAGGTTCTCCAACCCCGGTTGGCAGAAGTGTCAGCTTGGTGGGATTGCCGGATGCGGCCACTACCCACTTCCCATCCGGAGAAAGCGCGCCAAATCCACCTTCGCCAAGACGAATGGCGGGTGAACCATCCGTCTTGCGGAGAAAAATGCTGTAGTTCGTGCCAACGGCTTCGCCGGTCTCGGAGAAAACGATGGTCTTGCCGTCGGCCGACATATCCGCCAGCAGCGACCAGTCAAACCAAGAGAGGCTGCGCTCATGGGTCTCGCCGGGCGCAAGCGCGAACATGCCCAGCCGAGTCTTATCCGCGGTCAGCAGAACCGAGCCCGCGCGGCTGATATCGTGAATGGTGAGCCCACCCGGCGCGCGATAGATCAGCCGTTCTTTGCCGGAAAAATCCAGTGCATAAATCGACCGCGCCGATCCGCCGGGCACCGCCGAAAACCAGACTTCCTTGCCATTCGGACTCCACGCCAATCCTTCAACGCTGGAATAAAACGAAGAGCTGACCTTGCGATTTCCATGCACGTCGAGGATGACGACGCGGCCATCGTCGCCGCCGGGGACATGATCGGCAATGGCAACAGAGCCGCCGTCCGGCGAGAATCGCACATGGCTCACCCAGCCGTGCGGTTCATAGATCACATTGCCGATGGGATATTCCAGATGAGAGAGGACATCGGGAGCAGGGCGAATAATCGCCAGAGACTGCCCGTCGGGCGTCCAGTCCGCCCACATCACATTGTCGAGCACTTCCCGTGGAGCTCCTCCTGCCAGCGCCGCCCGCGCCAGAGTTCCGGTCTGACTGAAGTGCAAGTTGGCTGCAGGGTGCAAACAGATGGCCATCTCCCCCTTCGACGAGATGGAAAGAACCTGCGCCGGCGGCAGGCCCACAGTCCGCGAGTCGGTGCTGTCGAAACGCGTGGAGAAAATTTCTTGCGGCAACCCGTCCCACGCCGCTCCGTAAATAATGGTCTGCCCGTCCGGAGCAAAGCGGGCATCCCAGATCGTTCCGTTGCGGAAAGTGACTTCGTGAAAAGTCGGATTCGCCGCCGCACCGCGACGCGCCAACCGGTAGATGCCCGCCCACGACGCCAGCAGTAGCAACCCGCCCAGCACCGGCAGCAACCAGCGCCGAGCCTTCGCTGACTCTTCTTCCAGCCGCACAGCCTGCGCGCCGCTTCGGCTGGAAGTGGAGATGTCGGTAAGCGCTTCCAGATTGAAAGCCACATCGCGCGCCGACTGAAAACGCTCCGCAGGATTTTTCTCCAGGCAATGCCGCACGATGCGCTCGAGCGCGGGAGAGACGTTGCGATTAGTCTCGGACAACTCGGGCGGATCTTCCTTGAGGATGGCGCTCATGGTATCGACCGGCGAGTCGCCGTGAAAGGCGCGCTTGCCCGAAAGCATTTCGTAAAGAATGGCGCCAAAGGCAAAAATATCGGCGCGTGCGTCGGCAGATTTGCCCCGTACTTGCTCCGGCGCCATGTAGCCGACCGTCCCCATGACGGTTCCCGCGTCAGTGGCAATCTGTTGCGTCGGCGCCTCTCCGGAGTTGTCCAGTTCCGGCCGCGTAAACTTGGCCAGGCCAAAGTCGAGAATCTTTGCGCGCCCGTCATCCGTGATGAAGATGTTCTCCGGCTTCAGGTCGCGATGGACAATGCCTTTCTCGTGCGCCGCAGCCAGCCCGCTGGCAACCTGCCGCGCGTACTCGATCGCCTTGCGCGAAGGGAGCGCGCCGCTGCGCAGCCGGTCGCGAAGGGTCTCTCCTTCCAATAGCTCCGATACCACGTAGGGCGCGCCGCGGTCTTCGCCAATATCAAAAATCGAAAGAATGTTGGGATGGTTGAGCGCTGCCGCAGCACGGCATTCCTGCGCGAAGCGCTGCAGTCGGTCAGGATCCGTCGAGAAAGATGCCGGAAGAATCTTGATCGCGACCTCGCGGTTCAGCCGCGCATCGTGCGCGATATACACTTCGCCCATCCCGCCCGCGCCCAGCGGCGATTGAATGTCGTAAGGACCAAGTTTTGTGCCAGAAGTAAGTGCCATGCAGTCGGCAATTATAGCCCGCCTGGTCACCGTTTGTTGTTTGATAACGTGTTATGACTTTCGTACCTCTTCTGCGTGGCCTGTCAGGACGCCGGGCAGAACATCTGTCCGACCGACTCGCCATTTGTTGCACAATGGCCTCATGGATAACCGGCCGCTGATGCGTAGCCGCCAGGCCATGCTTCCAAGCCTCCGTGCCCCAACCCCATTCCGGATACAACGACCACAGCGGGATGTGCGCGAACACCACGATCGGCCTATTGCGCTTCAGATGTTGGACGTCATCTTCCATCCGCTCCGGCTGTTCGGGTCCCGGTGAGCCGAGACCCCCCGCCTTCAGATTCACCAGGTTAACCAGCCCGATGAAGTGCGCGCCCTTTTTGTCGTAACTGTACCAACCCGCGCCCTTTGCATTCTTTCCGTACGGTTCGAGATCAGATTTTCCGTTGCCGTCGTCGAGCATGTCGTGCTCGCCGGGCACGTAGAAAACTTCCCTGGTGTCAGCGTTCTTCAGGATCTGGTCGACGTTGTCGAACTCTTCCGGTTTGGAGAGGTGGATGTCGCCGGTATGCAACATGAACTAGGGCTGCGTGGCCAGGCCATTGATCTGGTCGATCGCAGTTTCCAGGGTACCGACGACATCTGTGTTTGCAGGTGTGTTGAAGCCCGTGTGGTTGTCGCTGATCTGAACGAAAGTGAGATCGCTCGATTTGGCCTGCCTCCCAACAATCTTAGCGGAAGCCTGGGAAACCGGGATGCCGCCGCTCATGGTCCACACCAGTCCAGTGCCCGCCCGCGCCATGCACTGGAGAAACCCAGCGCCGGTCGACGCCATCGTCGTGCACATCTGCAGGTTTCGGAGCGTGCTCTTGATTCGTATACCCTCCTGAGTTTTGTGGTGCTCGCAGGCTAAAACTCAGCAAGGCGGATTTTATTCCGTGCAAAATTCAGAGGATTCGCGCTATTTTCTCTGCAAGACCGGCCGTGACGCAGATCACAGTTTCGCTCTTGCCGAGAGGGCTAGAATGGTTTCGCATCGATCCGAGCTGCTCGATGCGGAGGTATGTCCATGAGAGCGACCGCTAGAATCGGAGCCCCCGTCATTTTTCTGACTTGTCTGATTTTTATCGCGTGCGGTTCAGCGCCCACGTCTTCCAACCCTGTCCCTGCCTCGGTAGCTGAGAAAAAGCAACCCGTGCTCTACACCGCAAAGAGTTGCTTCTCGCAGACGGCCGGCGCGGCCGCGCGCTGGGCACCGGACGCGATGCCCGTTCATCTGGAGTCGGCCCTCAATGCCGAGAGCACTGGTCTGGAGGGAAAATCCACGATCTGGCGCGCCATGTACGCCTCTCCCAGTCGTGGCACGTGGCGCTCCTTTACTTGCTCCGGCAGTCGCCTGAATGACGAGCCGGCGATGGGCGTCACTGGCACCGTCGAGAGCGCTTCCTCGCCGGAAATGTCGCGCTCGATGTTTCAATCGCTCCTCTTGATCGTCGATTCTGACAAGGCCTTTGCCACGGCCCAGGAGAACGGCGGGGCAGGCATTTTGAAGAAGAACCCGGAGCAGCCCGTCCTCTATGCCCTCGATTGGGATGCGAAGAACAGGGAACTGGTGTGGTCCGTCATGTACGGAACCTCCCACAGCGATTCCAAAGGCATCGGCCTGGTCGACGCCACCTCGGGTAAATTCCTGCGTGCCGTGAAGTAAGACTCAACGCCGCTGTAGCGCTTCGCGATAGGCCGGTGTACCGCGCTCATTTTGCGGCAAGCATTCAGGCGCATTCCTGCTCTGTCTTTATTACAATTGCCGGCGGAATTGTGTCCACATGCTTGATCTCCACCGCTCTCTCTCCCCGCCGGATCAGCACGATGGCTCCTAGAATCGCCACTGTCGCCAGCACCACTCGCATCGATAGCGGCTCGTGGGCCAGAAACCACCCCAGCAAAACCGCGACTACCGGATTCGCATAGGTATGCGTCGCCACCAACGCGGGCGGAACCCGTTGCAGCAGCCAAACATAAGAAGTGAACGCCACCACCGACCCAAAGATGATGAGATATCCCAGCCCCACCAACGACTTCAAAGAAATGCTCGCCCAGTGGGTTTGTTGAAACTCTCCCGTAACTCCCGCCGCGATCAGCAACATGGCCCCGCCGCAGATGGTCGGTAGCGCAGTTCGTCCTATCGCGTCCGAGGGCAGTTTCAGACGCGGCGAAATCACCACCCCCACGGACCACGCCAAAGACCCCAGCAGCACTGCCGACACTCCCAGCAGGCTCGAACCCTTCACCGACAGCTCCGCTCCCATCAACATCGCCACCCCGGCGACTCCCACTGCTAATCCCAGGGCGCTCATCCGGCTGATCTTTTGCTGACTCATCATCCAACCCAATACCAGGATGAACATCGGCTCCGTCGCGATCAGCAGCGCTGCCAATCCCGAGCCCACATACTGCTCCGCCCAGAACAGCGATCCGTGGCCAATCAGGAAGAAGAATGTTCCCAGCGCGAATCCCGCCACCCATTGCTGCCGCGTCGGGCGAAACCCCCGCGCCCAGGCCCATGCCAGCATGATCCCGCCCGCAACCGCCTGCCGCACTCCTACCGTCACCAGCGGAGGAATCGTCTCCACCGCGTAGCGGATTGCGAGATACGTCGATCCCCATATGACGTAGATGGCCACAAAGGCCAGCGCCAGTTTGATGGCGACTCCTTTTTTATGCTCGTCAGCGGCCTGGGGCCGTGGAGGCGCGGGTTTGCGTGGATTGGGCACAATCACAGGTCTGCCTCCTATGTTTATCATCTTGCCGCTGCGGATCAGAGCCATGATTTGCGCTGACTGATTGAGATCCATTGCCTAACCCCCAAATACTTAAATGTAGGTTATGTTGAATCTAAGCTCCGATCGCATAACCTGTCAATATATATTTAGTGGTTATATGATTAAGAGGGTAGGATGTTTAATATCTGGATATATGGAGGGGACGGAAAAGAATTGCCCCGGATGCAAACCATGGAAAACCACAAACCCTCTCGCCGGCGGCCACCGCGCTTCGATCTGATTGCCGGCAACGTGTCTCTCGATTTCGTCAACACGCTCGACGATCGTCACACTCAGCCCAAAGAATTACTCGAGCACTACAACGATCTGGCCCGCTTCGGCGAAGACGCCGGCCTGCTCGATCCCAGCCGGTTCGACCGCCTGGTCGCGAGCAGTTCAAAGTCTCCCGATCAGGCGGAAGAAGCCCTGCTCCGGGCCAGAGACCTCCGCGAGTCGATCCATGATGTCTTTTGGGCGCTCATCAACCATCGCCCCGTGCCGCCCGAGGCTCTCGCCACACTCAACCGAGACACTCGCATCGCCGCGGAACACCTGCGCCTGGTCCCCATCAACGGAGGCTTCGAGTGGCGCTTCGACGATTTGGACGACTTCGATGGTCTGCGTTGGCAGATCGCCCGTTCCGCCGCCGATCTTCTTGTTTCCAATCAGCTGCCTTTCGTCCGCGCCTGCTCCTCGACAGAGTGCGAGTGGTTCTTTCTCGATACCAGCAAGAACCACCATCGCCGCTGGTGTGACATGAGCCGCTGTGGTAATCGTGCCAAGGTGCGAAAGTTCTACGCCAAGAAAAAGAGCATTTAAGGAAGGTTGATCGAAACCTCTCAGCCGCCAATCACCTGATTTAGTTCGCCGTCGCAGTACGTTGCCCCGGCCCACATCACCCACTCTCTGTCCGAGGATGCTTAGGACTCGACTGGCGCGCCTCTTTGTACCCATCTTCTTGCTTTCGTGAGGTCTCGCCCAGGCGGCATCAAAGAGTGACTTTTTCAACACCAGCGACGGCGTCCGTCTGCATTACCTCGAAGCGGGCAGCGGCCCAGACATCATTTTTCAGCCTGGATGTGGACGATGCCCGCCGAAATTTGGCGCTCCCAGATCGATTATTTCGTCCGTAATTACCAGGTGGTTGGGCTCGATCCGCGGTCACAAGGAGACTCCGATAAACCCACCGATGGAACTACTCAGAGCGGCGGGCGCAGGATCTGCACGAACTGCAGGCCCACCTCGACTTAGCTCCCGCAGTTCTCCTGGGATGGTCGCTTGGCGTTCCCCAGTTGTTGACTTACGTCGATCAGTTCGGAAGCAAAGACGTACGGGCGCTCGTGCTGGTGGACTCGGCGCCGCTCCGGGATAAACCAGACCCGGAGCTTGTGTTCGGAATGCTGGCTTGGACCCGGCAGCGCGGAAACCGATCGGCAAAAGTTCACCGATGCTTTCGTGCGTGGCAGGTATAAGAAACCGCAATCTGAGGCCTACCTGCAAAGCGTGATCAAGGACCTCGCTCGAGACACCCTCCAACTCCGCATTCGCTCTGATCGCCTGACCCGCCTGTCGGCTTACTAAATGTGCCTCGGCCACTCTTCGAATTTAACCAGGAAGCACCGAGATGTGATGGCGGAAAGGTGGGCGAACACCCTACAATCGCCAATTGGCATTGTCAATTCCTACGGGAGGTTCCTCGTGATAACTCGCCTTATCGCCGTCTGGCTACTGGCTGGTTCAGCCCTCGCCCAAAATACGGTTCATTACACCGCCACCAACGCCAACGTAAAGTACCTGTTCGCCACAGCCGAACCGGTTGCGCATTTGAAGTCGGGCGACATCCTCGATACCAACACGCTCGATTGTTTCGGCAACGTCCTCCGGAAGCCCGGAGATACACTCAGCATGGTCAAAGGCGATAATCCCTTGACCGGCCCATTTTTCGTGGAAGGAGCGGAGCCCGGCGACACCCTCGCCGTCAAGATTCTCGATCTCCAAGTCGATGGCGACACCGGCGTAGGCGCGTTCGCTCCCGGCTTCGGCGCCCTCAATGCGACCAACTACACGCCCATGCTTCATCCGCCGCTGCCCGAACGCATCTGGTACTACCACATCGATCACACCGCGAACACCGCCACGTTCAAAGCGCTCGATACCGATTTCTCCGTGAAGATTCCCCTCCATCCTTTTTTCGGCTGCATCGGCGTCGCGCCCGCCGAGGGTGAGGCGCGCAGCTCCATCGTCCCCGCCGAGTTCGGCGGCAACATGGATTCCCCCGAAGCCAGCGTCGGCAACACAGTTTATTTTCCCGTAAACGTGAAAGGCGGCCTGTTCTACATCGGCGACGGCCACGCCGCCATGGGCGATGGAGAAATCGCCGGCACCGCCATCGAGGTTCCGCTGAAGGCACGTGTGCAGCTGAGCGTGATCAAAGGCCGCACCATTGCGTGGCCCCAGTTCGAAAGTGACGACGCCATCATGACCGTCGGTGCCTACCGCCCACTCGACGACGCTCTCCGCATCGCCTTCACCGAACTCGTCCACTGGATCCACAAAGACTACGGCCTGTCCGAACTCGATGCCTACGAGCTCCTTTCGAAAGTCGCGAAGATTCACCTCAACGAAATGGTCGATCCGAATTATGTGGTCGTCGCATCGATTGAAAAGAAATATTTGCCGCCGAGGAAAAACTAATGCTTTGGCCAGTTCGCCGTTTTGAAAGGGCGCGCTACTTCCAGTCGCGCCGTAACGCCATTTTCTAATTCGAAGCCGAGGTACCCATGGCCGCACACGTTTATAACGCGAATCCGCCCGCCTGGCCTGAACTCCCGCTCGATGCCTGGCAGGATACCTGCGCGACTCTCCACATGTGGACCCAGGTCGTCGGCAAAGTGCGCCTCGCCCTAAGCCCGCGCGTCAATCATTGGTGGGAAGTTCCGCTATATGTCAACGCCCGCGGCCTCACCACTTCCGCCATTCCTTATGGCAACGAAATTTTCGAAATCCAATTCGACTTCATCGATCACCAGCTGACCATCCAGACAAGCTGGAATTCATCGAAGAACCTCGCGTTGAGGCCCCAGACGGTCGCCGCATTCTATTTCGAGTTCATGGCCGCCCTGAAGTCTTTGGGAATAGAAGTGAAAATCTGGGCCATGCCGGTCGAAGTGCCGAACCCCTTGGCCTTCGCAACCGACACTCAGCACGCATCCTATGATCCCGAATATGCGCACCGTTTCTGGCGGATCCTGATTTTGTGCGACACCATCTTCAAGGAATTTCGCGCCGGCTTCATCGGCAAAGACAGCCCGGTGCATTTTTTCTGGGGGAGCTTCGACCTTGCGGTCACTCGCTTCTCCGGCCGCCGCGCCCCCCCAAGGCCGGAGGCCGATTCCATCACCCGCGAAGCCTACTCCCACGAAGTGATCAGCGCCGGATTCTGGCCGGGCGGTGGCGACATTAAGGGTCCGGCGTTCTATGCCTACGCCGCCCCTGAGCCGCCAGGTTTTCCCCAGCAACCGGTGAAGCCGCCAGCCGCTTTTTATCATCCACAACTACGCGAGTTTCTGCTGATGTATGACGACGCTCGCCAATCCGCCTCGCCTCGTCAATCGCTGCTCGATTTCCTGCAGAGCACCTACGAGGCGGGAGCGAACCTCGCGCACTGGGAGCGCAAGGAACTCGAAAGAATTTGAACGGAAGACTGGGACGGAATACTGGGGGAGACAAATCATGTCAGCCAAATGCAAGCATCTGGATCAAATCAAAATCACCACGACCAACACGCACGTCTGTGAAGATTGCGTGAAGATCGGCGATACCTGGCTTCACCTGCGCATGTGCATGTCTTGCGGCCAAGTGGGTTGCTGCGATTCCTCCAAGAATAAACACGCCAGCAAACACTTCCATCACGTCCACCATCCCGTCATGCGCTCCGTCGAGCCCGGGGAAAAATGGATCTGGTGCTACGTCGACGAAGCAATTGTGGGCGAGGCGAATGCTTAAGCAAAGGGTTGTGCATAAAAACCGGATTTCGGGACAGAACAGGAATCGACCCCCAAATCCAGCCCGCAAGAGCCTGAGCGAAGTCGCAGGAGGGCGGCACATGATAGTCTCGCACGTTCGTGCGGGGTCGAGGTGGGAATGTAGAACGCGTCTCGCCAGAGACTGGCACGAATTCTCACTCACATTCTCTTAAAGGGGTTGTACCAAGAAAAAGGCGGGAAAAAATTGAAAGGGCCGTGACATTGGTTATGCTCTAGCTGCCAACTCCTGCGAGGGAGTCAACCGCGTGGACGCATGTACCGTCACAGCCCCTTGATGCGATCACTGCTTTCACAGTCCCAAACCCCAACTGCCCCTCGCAGAGCCGTCGGTTTTTTCAGGTCTGGCTGCCCCGCGAGTTGCCTCGCCGGGCTGATCACTCAGTCTAGTTCGGGTCAGCAAGGTTTATTTCGCTAACCCTTTCGACCGTCGACGCAATCAACCTTAACAGAGCGTGCACAAATGTCAACGCAAACAATTGGTGCAATGCTGGCATGCAACGCTGTGAAAAACGAACAATGCAACTCGTTGCAGACTGGTCTTTTAGAAGTTGACGGTTACAATTCAAATCGGATTTGCACAGAAGCTTGCACAGTGCACCCTGTGCCAGAAAAATCTGCGGGAGAACCGAATAATCATCTTGACGCCGCAACATTCTCGGCGCATCTTGCTGATAGTGGGCCCGCAGTGATGTCAGAACTCGTAGCTTATGTGGACGGTGGTTCCCAGGGAAACCCGGGCCCATCGGGCATTGGGGTAATCATTGACGGCTGCGCCAGCGGCCCTATCCGCATCGCCAAATGGATTGGTCACCAGGATAACAACGTCGCCGAATACGTCGCGCTCATGGAAGCCCTGCAGTGCGCTCTCGCCTTGAAAGCCAATGCTCTGCACGTCTATTCCGATTCCGAAGTTGTAGTCCGCCAGATGCGCGGCGAATACATTTGCCGCAGTTCCCGCCTCTACTCACTGCACTGGACTTGCCGCAAGCTGGCCCGTGCTCTCAGGTTTTCCATCTCTCACGTCCCCCGCGAAGACAACGCTGAGGCGAATCGTCTGGCGAACAAAGCCGTGCGTCAGCGGCCCTGAGTAGGCCGTCGACTCCTTAGCGTGAATCCCAAGCCTCTGGGTACTTTCGTGTTGCCGCGATTGTTGACACCATGGCCTGCCCGAGCGAGACTCCAATTAACAGGTCCTGAAAATTGGAAAATGAGTCTTGGCCGCCGATTGCGCCCCCGGCTTCCTCGACTCCACAGTGATTGCAACGCGCGCCATGGATCATTACTCAATACTCGACCAGAATTCTTCGTCGCCTGCGATGGAGGGAGACATGCCGGGCACCAGTGCCAGCGGACCTGCGCTCTCGAGCGTTTCAGCCGGGATCGCCGCTGCCAACTCGCTACTGCCAAACCCTGCGGAACCCGGTTTGCGCTTCCCGGCGGAGGATGCCGGACGCTCCCTCGCCCAAATGGCTCACTCCGATCTCGATGCCGCCCTGCAACTGCTCGCGGAGCGCGCCCAATACATTACTGGTGCCAGTGGTGCCGCGATTGCCCTGCGCCGAGGCGAACTTAACGACATGCAATGCCGCGCCAGCGCCGGCTCCAATGCCCCGGAACTGGGCGCGCTGCTGTCCATGGAATATGGACTGTCCGGCGAAAGCGTGCGCACCCGCCAGCTTCTGCGTTGCGACGATGCCGAACGCGATCCCCGCGTCAACCGCGATATCTGCCGGGAGCTCGGAATCGCTTCTGTCGTGGTAATGCCGGTGGTCAGCGACGACCAGGTGCTTGGAGTCTTCGAACTTCTCTCCGGCAAGCCCCGCGCCTTTGATGAGCGCGATCTTTCCGCCCTGCTGCGACTCAGCGAGATGGTGGAAACCGCGGTGAAGCACGCCACGGTGGCAAAACCTGTGTCGGCGCCTCCGGAAACTCCGCAAAGTCAGCAGCGAAAGGGTGAGGTCGCACCCAAAGCCTGGCCGCCAGAATCGAATCAGCCCGTATCGAATAAGCCGGAAGCGAATGCGGCTAAGACGAGTTCGGTTCCGGCGCCCCTAGCGCCAGTCCTTGCAGCTTCGCGTGCGAAAGAACCGGAAGCCGCATCCGCTCCCCCAAAGCCGCTGCTCTGGTCGGCCGCTATGCGGGCTCAGACCGCCGGACAGGCGAAGGAGAATCCTGCAACCCTCGCCGTTCCTCCGGTATTGAGAAATTTACAGAAGTGCCAGGCCTGCGGCTTTCCCGTATCGCAAGGCCGCACCTTCTGTGTGGACTGCGAAGACAAGCAGTGGCGCGGACAGCGGATCCCGCAGCCCGAAGTAAGTGCGCAAAACCATTCCGTTCCGCCACCGGAGTTGAAAGCGGCTGCCACAGTTCCGGAAGTGCAGGGAACTTTCGTCGAGGATTCCCCCGCCGATCAAGTTCCCGTCCAACTTTTGCCCGACAGCGTGTCGCGAGACAGCGCCTCGCCAGAAATCAACGAATCAGCTCCTGCCGCCGAGTTGGCGGTCCGCGAAACGCCCCAGGAATCCACGCCTTCGCCAGTCGAAATCACCGCGGAGGAAGCATCCGCACCGGCGGCTTCGGATCCGCCAACAGAGGCGGCCAGCACCGAAGACTCCACACTATTTCTTTCGCCATCGCAATCCGAGTCGTGGTTCGCAGCCAATAAATACGTCCTTGGCGTGCTCGCGATTGTCGCCATCGTCCTAGCCGCCATCGCCTGGCTCCGCTGATTCAATTTCAAACCGCCGCACAACCGTGGAAGAGCGGCGCTTCAGCCCGCCTCAAGCTCCTAAACTGAACCGGGGTTTTGGCCCCTGCGATCGCCGCCGCTTTTTGTGCGAATCTCCCGCCCGCAACCAATTACAATTCCCTTCCTGACGTAGAACTCACATCCGGGAGGTCCAGTGCCGATATCGCCGAGAGCAAGCGCTGCAGGGCGAATCTTTTTCCTGCTATTTCTTCTGACCACATTCGCCTCTGCCCAAAGCGCCGAGCAACGCACCGCCCGTTACCTGGACTCCGTTCGCAAACAACCGGGACTGCTTCTGGCCTTCCTGCGCGACCTGCCCAAAGGTGGAGATCTGCACAACCATCTCGACGGCGCAATTTACGCCGAAGACTTCATCGATTTCGCCGCTTCCAGCAACCTCTGCGTGGACCGCACGTCCTCCCGCCTGCTCGCTCCTCCCTGCGATACGTGCGAAACCTACACCTCCAAACCCGCGGCGCGTTGCGCCTACGTCGATCACGTGCTCTACGGTCAGATGATCGATGCCTGGTCGATGCGCAACTGGAAGCCGGGCGACGAATCCGGTCACGATCATTTCTTCGCCGCCTTCGACAAATTCGGCCTGGCCTCGCACACCCACGCCGCAGAAGGAATCGCCGCCGCTACCAACCGTGCCGGCATGGACCATCTGCAGTACGTCGAATTCATGCACACCGCCGACGCCGGCGGCGCAGCGCTACTCGCAGGAAAAGTCGACTGGAATCCAGATTGCGCCAAAATGCGCGATGCTCTGCTCGCCGCCGGCATAAAAGATGTGGCCGCCGACACCAGCAAGCGCGTCGCCGCCGACGATGCCCGCGCCAAAGAAATTCTCAAGTGCGGCACCCCGGATGCCGCTCCCGGATGCAACGTGACCGTCCGCTATCTTTATCAGGTCCTGCGCGGATTACGCCCCGAAATTGTCTTCGCCCAGCTTGTGCTCGGCTTCGAACTGGCTTCCTCCGATCCCCGATTCGTCGGCCTGAATCTCGTCATGCCCGAAGACTGGTACGTCCCCCTTCACGACTTCAACCAGCACATGGCCATGATCGACTATCTACACAGCGTCTATCCCAAAGTACACATCGCTTTGCATGCCGGCGAACTCGCCATGGGCCTCGTTCCGCCCGAGGATCTGACGTTCCACATTCGCGCCTCGGTCGAGCGCGGTCACGCCGAGCGCATCGGCCATGGCGTTTCCGTGATGAACGAAAAAGATCCCATCGCTCTGCTCCACGAAATGGCCGAGCGCAACGTGCTCGTCGAAATCGCCCTGACCTCAAACGATATGATCCTGGGCGTCAGCGGCGACGATCATCCGCTTCCGATTTACGTGAAGTACGGCGTTCCCGTAGCGCTCGCGACCGACGACGAAGGCGTCTCCCGCTCCGACATGACTCGCGAATACCTGCGCGCGGTCGAAACCTACCGCTTGTCCTACGCCGATCTGAAGCGCATGGCCCGCCAAAGCCTGGAGCACAGCTTCGTCCCCGGCCAAAGCCTCTGGACCGATACAAAATTAATATTTCGCCTGGTCCCAGCCTGCGCCGGAAATGCGCAAGGTTCAGACAAGCCCTCCGCGGTCTGCGAAGACTTCCTCGGCAAAAACGAACGTGCCCGCGAACAGTGGAAGTTGGAATCCGAATTCGCTAAGTTCGAGAAAAAATACTAGGCCGCGGATGATTGATTTATTGATGACCCTGCTCGAGCGTTGATTTTGGATGGCGCAGCGCTTTTGACGCTGCGATAAATGCTCCGAAATGAATGGGCTTTAGCCGCCGAGGGACTGGCCTTCGATAGCAAATCTGAAATAACGCCTGCAGTACCGTGGAAGAAGGGCTCTTCAGTGCCGCGTAAAGCGAACAAGAGAAACCGGGGGCTTTAGCCCGCGCGCTGCCTAACCTTATGGAAGATCAATTCCCGCTCGCCGAAACCGCCGCCCAATCCATCCTGCAGCGCACCGCGCTACGTCCCAAAATCGGCCTCGTTCTCGGCTCCGGCCTAGGCGGATTCGCCGATTCGCTCACCGACGGCGCGCGCATCCCTTTCACCGAAATCCCCGCCTTCCCGCGTTCCACCGCCATCGGTCACGCAGGACAAATGGTCATCGGCACGTCAGGCCCTGTTCCCGTGGCCGCAATGCAAGGTCGCGTCCATCTTTACGAAGGCTATTCGCCGCAGCAAGTCGCCTTCCCCATGCGCGTCTTCCGACGCCTTGGAATTCGCGCCGTCATCCTCACCAATGCCGCCGGCGGAATCAATCTGAATTACCAGCAAGGCGCGCTGGTCCTGATCCGCGACCACATCAACCTGCTAGGAACGAATCCGTTAGTCGGCCCCAATGACGACCGCTTCGGTGTCCGCTTTCCCGACATGACCCACGCCTACTCAAAAGACTATCGCGCAATCGCCCGCGAAGAAGCCGCCAAACTCGGAATGACGCTGCACGAAGGCGTCTACGCCGCCCTGCTCGGACCCAGTTACGAAACCCCCGCCGAGATTAACCATCTCCGCATCATCGGCGCCGACCTCGTCGGCATGTCAACCGCCTTCGAAGTGATCGCCGCCCGCCACATGGGAATCAAAGTTCTCGCCATCTCCTGCGTCACCAACATGGCCGCCGGAATTCTCGACCAGCCGCTCTCCCACCAGGAAGTCATGGAAACCGGCGAGCGCGTCAAGACCAGCTTCGAAGCCCTCCTCCGTGCCCTCCTTCCGCATCTGGCAAGCGACCCGGAGATCGCGCTGGATATAGCGTCCAAGAAATAACTTTGGCGCTAAAAATAATTCCGTCATTCGGAGCCTGAGAATAACTCCATCATTCCGAGCCCAAAAATGACTCTGTCATGAAACCTAACTTTGTCATTCCGAGCCCAGCGAGGAACCCGCTGTCCGCCGGCAGCGCCATCGACCCAATCGTTCGGCATAACTATCTCCCCGCCCGCGGAATAAACAACTCCACCGGGGGTTTCACCCCGTACACCCCCGCAAAGCTCCCCTGATTCACCGCCAGCGCGAAATGCCCCCGCGAGTCGATATATAAAAGAGGATGCCCCACCGGCACATCGCTGAAAGTTCGCACGAATTTGATCTTCACCTCCTTCTCGCCGACCTTCACCGGAACCTCCTGCCCCCGCTGGTAGCCGAGTTTCAGAAAATCCTCCGCATCCACGTTCGTCACCAGATTCCCAAACGGCCCATCCGTCGCAATCACTTCCCCTGAAATTCCACGATCATCAAACCGCGCCGCCCTCAAATCCAGCCGCACCAGCGCCGCCACCGCCATCTCCGGACCCACCTTCGTCCAATCCTCCCCGCGCGCCACATGCGCACCCACCGGAGAAAAAATGTCGCGCCCATGAAACGTCGACGACATCTTGGTGCCAATCATCCAATCCGTATTCGTAATCTCATGCACGCCCTCGATCCCGTCCCGCTGCTCCACCAGCGTCAGCAGCCCGTTATCCGGGAGCACAAAATACTGCCCCCGCTTCGACTTGGCCACGATCGCCTTGCGCGTACTGCCCACCGTCGGATCGATCACCACCACAAACACCGTGCCCGCCGGATAGTAAGGCGTAGCGCCATACAAAAACCGTGCCCCATCAAGAATCGAAAACGGCGTCACCTGATGCGTGAGATCAACGATCCTCACCTCCGGCATGATGGAATACATCACCCCCCGGCAGATCGCCACCGAATCATCCACCACCCCAAAGTCCGTCATAAAAACAATGGTCTGCGGATATTTCCCCTTCTGCGCGCCCGCCATCAATGAAAGTGCAAGCAGCAGCGCCAGCAGCACAACGGGAAGCGCACGGCCTCTCCGCGCCTTGGCAGAATTCGCCTCCGGTGCGGCCCCGTGCAAGCGCGCACGGAGGTAGACGCTGGAGCTGCCCGGGAAGAGTGGTCGACCGTAGTCCCGTGCAGCACGGTGGAAGAGCAGCGCTTCAGCGCCGCGTAAAGCATGCAAAATCAGCCCTTGCGGGACCGCCCTTCTACTTCGATCTATCGCGATACGTCGGTAGGAAAAAATCATGCAAGTCGTCTCCTCGTGTCCGTTGCTGAAGCTGAATCTACTGGTCCCTGATCACTAATTACTGCCCACGGATTTTCGCTTGTAAATCATGGTCAGCCAGAATACTGGGGACCCCCGCCGTCCCGCAAATCCAGATCCACCGCTTCGATCTATAATGTCCTGACAATTCATCGCACCACCGCAAGGAGCTTTTTATGCCCGAAGCAATCCCCGAAAAATATCGCGATCTTTTTCAGAAACGCGCCTTCGCCAGCCTCGCCACCCTCATGCCCGACGGCCGTCCCCAGGTCACGCCCGTCTGGTGTGACTTCGACGGCGAACACGTCATCTTCAACTCCGCCAAGGGCCGCCAAAAAGACAAAAATGTTCGCCGCGATCCCCGCGTCTCCCTCGCCATCATCGATCCGGAAAATCCCTATCGCTACATCGAAATTAGAGGCCGCGTCGTCGAGATCACCGAAGACGGCGCCAGCGCCCACATCGACAAGATGGCCAAGAAATATCTAGGCGTCGACAAATATCCCTACGGCCAGCCCGGCGAAGTCCGTGTGCTCTACAAGATTAAAGCCGAGCATACCCAGGTGATGGGCTAGATCGTTATCGCAAGCTCGATTCCGGACAACGCTGTTTTTGAACAGCGGTGATTTTGTGTGACGCCGCGCTTTAGCGCTGCCATCAGCGAGCTGCTTCTAGTACTGGCTTTAGCCGCTGCGGTGGCCGCAAGGGCAGAATTTAGCGGCACCGCGGTCTGGCAGCACCGTGAAAGAGCGGCGCTTAGCAGCCTGCCCTGAGCGAAGTCGAAGGGGCCGCGTCAGCGTCATGACTAGATCGGGGCTTTAGCCCCTGTGGGGATTCCGCATTCACACCTACAACTTCTGCTTCCTCGGCTACGGCAACGTCAACCGCACGCTCGTGCAACTCTTGCGCGACCGCGAGCACGAACTCCGCGCCCGCCACGGAATCACCTTCCGCATCACCGGGGTCGCCTCGCGCCGTCAAGGCTGGATCGCCGACCCCAAAGGCCTTGATCTGACCCGGGTGGAGCAGGCGCCCTCGACCGCTAGAAGCCCTTCATCAGATGAGAACCCGACAAATGTCCGCGCCTGGCTGCAATCCGCCCAAGCCGACGTCCTCTTCGAAGCCACCCCTCTCAACGTCGAAACCGGCCAGCCCGCCATCGATCACATCCGCGCCGCCCTCCATCACGGAGCCCACGCCGTCACCGCCAACAAAGGACCCATCGTCCACGCCTACCGCGAACTCCGCGACCTGGCCGCCGCGCGCGGCAAGCGTTTCCTCTTCGAATCCACCGTCATGGACGGCATCCCCATATTCTCCTTGTTCGACCAGCTCCCGGTCATCCACTTGCAAGGATTTCACGGCATTCTGAATTCCACCACCAACGTGATCCTCACTGAAATGGAAAACGGCCTCACCTTCGACGAATCCCTGAAGAAAGCCCAGTCCCTCGGCATCGCCGAAACCGACGCCAGCCACGACATCGAAGCCTGGGACGCCGCCGTAAAAACCGCCGCCCTCATCACGGTCCTGATGGATGTTCCGATACGTCTGGAAGAAATCGACCGCGAAGGAATTCGCGGCCTGAGCGCAGAAGCCGTGCAGGCCGCCAAAAAAGCAGGCCATCCCTACAAACTAGTCTGCCGCGCCAACAAAACAGAGAAGGGAATCAACGTCACCGTCCGCCCCGAACAAATCCCGCTCGCCGATCCCATGTCTCAAATCGCCGGCACATCGTCTTACATTTATTTCCAGACGGATATATATCCCGGCTTAGCCATCACTGAAGAAAACCCCGGCCTCTACGCCACCGCCTTCGGCATGCTGGCGGACTTGGTCAGGGCCGTGGGAAGATAGATGACCATCATGCCAACCACTGAAACCCTCGCGCCCACTGCCCTCGACCTCACCCACGTCCGCTCCCAATTCCCCTCACTAGCCCAAGCCGTCAACGGACACCCCGCGGTCTTCCTCGACGGCCCCGGCGGCACGCAGGTCCCGCAGCGCGTGATCGACGCCATCTCCAACTACCTCCGCCGCGACAATGCCAACACCTGCGGAGCCTACGCCACCAGCGGCCACACCGACACCATGCTCGCCGATGCCCGCTCCGCCATGGCCGACTTCCTGCACTGCGCCGCCGACGAAATCGTCTTCGGCCCCAACATGACCACGCTCACCTTCGCCATGTCCCGCGCCATCGGCCGTGACCTCGGCTCCGGTGACGAAATCCTGGTCACGCGCCTCGATCACGACGCCAACGTCTCCCCCTGGCTCGCCCTCGAAGAAACAGGCGTCACCATCCGCTGGGCCGAGATTCACGAAGAAGACTGCACGCTCGACCTTGCCGATCTGGCCTCGAAGATTAATCAGAAAACCAAACTGGTCGCAGTCGGCTACGCATCGAACGCCGTCGGCACTATCAATCCCGTAAAAGAAATCGTCCGCCTCGCCCACGCCGCCGGAGCCCTGGCCTACGTCGACGCCGTGCATTACGGCCCGCATGGCGTAATCGATGTCGCCGCGCTCGATTGCGACTTCCTCGTCTGCTCTACCTACAAATTCTTCGGCCCGCACATGGGCGTTCTCTTCGGCAAGCGCGAACACCTGCAGCGCCTGCGCCCCTACAAAGTCCGTCCCCTCACCGACGCCGTCCCCAATCGCTGGGAGTGGGGCACGCTCAACCACGAATGCATCGCCGGTATCACCGCCTGCGTGGAATATCTCGCCGACCTAGGCCGCCGCCATTATCCTCAAGCGGCCAACCGCCGCGCCGCCATAGTCGCCGCTTTCGAAACCATTCACCGCTACGAGCGGGGATTGATGGAGCGCCTCATCGTCGGTATTTCCGACATTCCGCAACTGAGGATCTACGGCATCACCGATCGCTCGTGCTTCGACTGGCGATGCCCCACGCTCGCGGTCCGAGTCGTCAATCAGAACAAAAACCAGACTCCCCTGGCGCTCGCCACCAAACTTGGCGACCGCGGCTTCTTTACCTGGGACGGAAACTACTACGCTCTGAACTTAACCGAGCGACTCGACGTAGAAAAATCCGGCGGCTTCCTCCGCATCGGCCTCGTCCATTACAACACCGCGGAGGAAGTAGATCGCCTGCTGGTCACGCTGTGTCAGATCGTGGCATCGTAGCTCGATCGCGCGACCCGGGTGCCCATTCTCACATTTGATTTCGGAGTTATTGCGGCAGGCGGTGCCGTGGAAGAGCGGCGCTTTAGCAGCCTGCCCTGAGCGAAGTCGAACCGGCCGCGTGAGGTTCTGGCAACTCGTGTAGGCCCCAAACCAAACAGCCCGGGACAAAATCCCAGGCTGAGGAAAAAACCACTCCACCGTGCTGAACCCACGCGCCGGCGAGAGGACCAATAAAATTCCGCTGAAATCTACGGCCAGCGCTTCGCGGTATCGTCCCATCCAGCCGCGCGCACCGGTTGCGCCGCCGCTACCACCGGGGGCGACGGGATGCGGATTGGCTGCTGCGGCCCGTTCACCGCAGTGGCCAGAGCCGGTTTTCCCATGTCGGAGCCGACTTCCTTTTCCTCGGAGAGCAACGGAGCCACCAGCCGCAACGCTTCCACTTCTCTCTCCAGCCGGGTCAACTCCATTTCCTTCTGCCTCAGAACCTCATAAACATTCTTCATAATCTTGGGCACCTGCGAGTTTTACGATGTATGCAGCTTTTCTCGCACTTTAGCAGACTTACCTGCATTGTCAAGCCATTAAACGCTGGCAATTTTACAACCTGAACCTTCCCACTCTCCTGCCGAAATCCGCGAAATCCCTTGTCTGGCGCGGCTTTCACCGAATATTCACAGCCCCGGTGCGGTCGCAAAACTCTGCAACCCTTGCCACGCGCCCTGTCCCGCATGGCGAAAAACTACCTAAACCTCCGCCTCCGCGCAACTCCGCCTTCGCAGCTGCACAAAATCCGGTCACCCGCCTGTGGACGAGCTGCACTCGAGTGAAAATAAACCAGATAAAGCTGCGTTCTTTTCGTTGACTCAAAATTTAAAAGGAGTACAACAAGATCGTTCTTTGACAGTTTCTTAAGGTTTTTCCGGTTGGTGCAGCGTCCGGGGCTCAAGCTCAGTCACTCTCCTCATTGCAAAATGCGGAGGGAAGGCAAGTGAGGGTCTATAGCAAAGCGCTGGTCGAGGAGAACGAGAAACCCAGTCGAAGGCAGGATAGAGTTCCGAGGCGTTGAGTAGGTTTATCCGGTTGGCGGTGAACCCGGAGCCCGAGCGAAGATCGCCCGCAGCGCGCCCGCAAGGGAAGCAGCACGGCAGGTCAAGCAAGGGTCTAACGCGAGCTACTGGCCGAGACGAATGGACTCAACAGCACCTCGGAACTCTTAATTTTTTTTTGGAAACCGTCTTGACTCACCAGGTAGGGCAGGGCTTCAGCCGTGCCGTCAGGAGATTTACCTTGGGTCTTGCGGTTTACTGCTTCGGTCGGAAACCTAGCCCTTCTTCCTCGCAACGATCACCCACACCGTCCCGCGTCCTTCACAGAAGCGGCAGTTTTCCTGCCCCAACGATTTTCCCGTCCCGCGGCATTCCAGGCAGTTGGCCACAATATGCAATTCCTGCTGCGAACTCTCCGGCAGCTTGGCCGGATCCTTAAAGGTTTCGGCGTGATGGTAGTCGCGCAGCCAGAAGACCAGCTTGCCTTCAAGGTTCTCGCGCTCCTTTGTGCCCAGTTGCCCGCAGCGTTGCGCCCACCATTCATGGATGCACCCGTAGCAAACTAGTTCGCCGCCATCAAAAAGCGCACCAGGTTCGGTTCGGCGAAAAAACTTCTTACACCACGAACAGGGACTGACCCCAAGCAGGCCGAAGGCATCCTGTAGTCGTTCGATCTCCTGTGCTTGGCGCGCCAAGATCTCTTCTAGACTGGGGTCGAATTGGTCTGGCATCGATTGGTTCCTGAAGCAAAAAATACCTGTTCAGGATATACCGACCGCGCCCCAGAAGGTCAGGGTTTGGAATCCCACATCTCGAACCAGCCAGATCGTCTTGCGGGAAATCAGAAACTGAGAACCTCCCTAATCCACGTGCTCGCCCAGTTCGAAGGTTTCTTCCGCCAGCGGCAGCACATCCCGTTCTCCGGCTACCCACACATAAATCGTCGGCAGCAAGAAGACGCTCATGACCAGCGCCGCGATCAGTCCTCCCACAATCACAATCGCAAACGGCCGCTGAGAATCCGATCCGATCGCATGCGACAGAGCCGCCGGCAGTAGCCCCAGAGTCGCCACCAGCATGGTCATCATAATCGGACGCAGTCTCAGCACCGCTCCTTCCACCGCCGCATCCTCCACCGTGAATCGCCGCGCCCGCAGCTGGTTAATGTACTCCAGCATGATCACTCCGGTTTGCACCGACACGCCAAACAGCGCCAGAAAGCCCACGCCGGAAGAAACACTGAAATTCGTGCCGGTAAACCAGAGAGCCAGCAACCCGCCAATCGGTGCGATCGCTACGTTCACCATAATCAGCAGCGCCCATTTGAACGATTTGAACATCGTGTAAAGAAGAATGAAGATAATAAGAATCGTGATCGGCAGCACGATCAGCAGCCGCGCGTTGGCTCGCTTCTGACTCGCATATTCCCCCTCCCACCGCAGGCTGTATCCGATGGGCAGTTTCACCCGTTCATTCACCTTATGAATCGCTTCTTCCACCGTGCTGCCCAGGTCGCGGCCGCGCACGCTGTACTTGATGGCTACATAACGCTGATTGCCTTCGCGATAGATTTCAGAACCGCCGTCGGCTTCGGTAATCTTGCACAGTTGCGCCAAAGATACGCGCTCCCCGCTCGGCGATAACAGTCGAATGTTCTCGATCGCTTCCTGCGTATCCCGGTATTTCGGCAGATAGCGCAAGGTGAGGTCATATCTCGCTTCCCCCTTCAGCACCTGCGTGAGCGCGTTCCCGCCCACCGCCGTCTGGATCGCGTCCTGCACATCGGAGACGTTGATCTGATAACGTGCCGCCGCCGCCCGGTCCACTGTCACATTCAGATTCGGCTGCCCCAGCACGCGTAACACTCCCAGATCCTCAACGCCCTGGATCTTGGACAACACATTCACGATCTCTTCGCTCTTTTGCTCAAGCACTTTTAGATCGTCACCGAAAACCTTCGTGGCCAGTGCGCCCTTCACCCCACTCACCGCCTCTTCCATGTTGTCTTCAATGGGCTGCGAGAATCCCCACACGGCCCCCGGGATTTTGTCCAATTCGCGTTGCACGGCCGCAATCAGTTCGTCCTTATTCTGGTGAAACACCGGACGCCAATCTTCTTTCGGCTTGAGATCGACGAAGAATTCGGTATTAAAAAAACCGGTGGTATCGGTCCCGTCATCCGGCCGTCCGGTTTGACTGGTGCACTGCGGAACTTCTGGAAAAGAACACAGGATGATCCGCGCCTGATTCGCTACCCGTATGCCCTCGTCCGGCCCCGTGCTGGGCGCAAGCGTACCGCGCACCCAGAGCGCCCCTTCGTCCAGATGCGGCAGAAATTCCGAACCGATGGCGCCTCCGAAGGCGAGATAATTCCCTACGACCACCATAAAAAGGACCACGCCAATGGTGATCGCACGGTGGCGAATGGCCCACCGCACCGCAACCCGATAGCGCTCAATCAGAAAATGCATGATCGGGTTGCGCCACTCGCTCGCTCCCTTCGCGAAGGCGAAACTCGCCAGCACCGGCGCAATTAAAATTGAGAACAGCAATGCCCCAAGCAGCGCAAACGCCACCGTCCAGGCCATGGGATGAAACAGCCTGCCCTCCACCCGCTGCAGCGTGAAGATCGGCAAATAAGCCGTAATAATGATGGCAATCGCGTAAAACACCGGACGCTGCACTTCGTGCGACGCCTCGCCGATCTTTTCGCTCGGAGTTTTATCATTCCCGTTCTTGTGTCCCAAATGACGCACGATGTTTTCCACCATCACCACCGCGCCATCCACCACCATGCCGAAATCCAGCGCTCCCAAAGACAACAGGTTGGCCGGAATATGCCGCAGGTCTAGACAGATCGACGCAAACAACAGCGAAAACGGAATCGTCGCCGCCACAATCAGCGCGCCCCGAATATTGCCCAGAAATAAGAACAGAATGATCGATACCAGGATCATTCCTTCCGTCAGGTTATGCAGCACTGTGTGGCTGGTGAAGTGAACCAGGTCGCTGCGATCGATAAAGGGAACGATCTTCACACCCGGCGGCAAAATGTGACCGTTCAGCTCCTCCACTTTCTTGTGAATCCCTTGCAGCGCCGTGTCCGCCGCCGCGCCTTTCCGCAACAACACGATGCCTGACACCACATCGTCGTTATCGATAATCTTTCCATCTTCACGATGAATCGCCTTGGCAAACTGTCCCAGACGGATCTTCGAGCCTTGCGACACCACTGCAATATCCTTGATCCGTAGCGGCGTGCCATTCTTGGTCAGGATGACCGTCTCGGCAATGTCTTGTGAACGGTCGACCAGTCCAACCTCGCGCACGTTGATCTGTTGCAGGCCTTCTTGTATGAAGCTGCCGCCCGCGTTGCTATTGTTGTTGCTGAGTTGCTGCTCGACTTGCGCCAAGCTCAGGCCGTAAGCGATCAGTTTGTTGGGATCCCCCCGCACCTGATATTCGCGCGTAGGTCCGCCGAAGCTCGAAACATCGACAATATCCGGCACAGCCTTGAAATTCTTTTCGATGACCCAGTCCTCCAAAGACTTCAACTCCATCGGGTCGTACGCCGGATTCGTGCTGCGCAGCGTGAAGAAATAGATCTGCCCGACCGGGCTCCAGTCCGTACCCATCTGCGGCACAACATTCGGCGGCAGCGTGACCTGGCTCAGTCGCTCCAGAACTCGCTCCCGGTTCCAGTCGTTGTCCGATTCGTCATCAAAGATGAGCTTCAGGTCGGAGAGTCCGAACAGCGAGAACGACCGCAGATGCACCACGTGCGGAATGCCGTTCATCACGATTTCGAGCGGAATCGTAACTTGCTGTTCGATCTGCTCCGCCGAAATTCCCGGCCATTGTGTAATCACCTCCACGTAGTTGTCGGCTACGTCGGGGTAGGCCTCAATCGGAAGATCACGGAACGCGACAATGCCACCAGCAAAGAGGATCAGCGCAAATGCCAGCACCAGCAACCGGTTGTTCAGAGCAAAATCAACGACTCTCCGAATCATCTATTGCTCCACCGTGTTTTGCAGTTGCAGCGCATTTGAAACCGCTTGATCTCCCGGCTTCATGCCGGAAACCACGGCTTGCATATTGTTGGGAAGCATCTTTCCCGTCACCACTTCTTTACGTTTGAAGTGTCCCTCGCCCAGCGGCGCATATACCCACTCCCGGTCGTGCAGGTGCAGAATCGCAGTCGTTGGAATTGCCGCATAGGTCTCAGCGTGCTTGCCATAAAAAATTGCAGTAACAAACATGCCCACGCGCATCAGTCCAGGGTTTGCCACTTCAATCCGCACCTTCGCGGTTCGGATATTGGGATCGAGCACCGCCAGGATGTTATCGATGCGACCCTTGAAGACTTGATCCGGATATGCATTCAAGTGGATATCGGCGTATTCCCCGATGTGCACCGCATCCAAATCGTTCTCGTAGACGTCGCAGATGATCCACACATAAGAAAGGTCGGAGATGGTGAAAGGACTCGGCGAGCCCAACCCTTGCACGCCCGCCGCGTTCGTCACCTGCTGGTCCGTAATGATGCCCGAGATGGGAGCGAAGATGTCGACAATGCCGGAAGGATGATCCTTGTCCACGCCGAGAATTCGCAGCTGTTCGGTGGCGGCGTCCAGATCGGCCTGCGCATTCTTGGCCACATCCTCCGCCTGTTCCAGAACGCTCTTCGCGACCGCGCCTTTCTCGTAGAGAGTTTTCTGCCGCTCCAGATTCGATCGCGCCAGCAGTTCGTCATTCACGGCCTTGCGATATGCATGGTACGCCCCAGAAACATCGTTGCTCTGCACCTTCAGCAGCAACTGACCTTTCTTTACGATGTCACCCAGCCGCGCTTTCACTTCCACAACTCGTCCCGCAGCCAGTGAAATCACCGGAACCGCGCGCGCGATATCGGGCTGCACCACGCCGGTCACGTTCAAAGCCGGCGCGGCTTTGTACTCGACCGCCGTTGCCAGCGGAAATAGCTCCGGATGATCGACCTTGAAATTGTTCGCGTCCAGATCGGCCTGAACGCTCGCGGGAGGCGGTGCCTCGGCTTTCGGATCTGCCTTGCCTTCATTGCACGCTGCAAGGACGAGAGCGAGAGCCAGACACAATCCAGCGCTGGCATAATCAAAGTATCGGTTTTTCATTGCATAACCTCTTTGCCCACGGCCTGGTTCAATTGCGCCGCCGCCGTCAAATACGATCCCACCAGATTCACGTAGTTCAACTCCACGCTGCGGTATTCGCTCTCCGCGTTGAGAAAATCCAGCAGCGACGACCCACCATGCTGATAGGAAAATAAAATCGTGTCCCGCACCCGCACCGCCTGCGCCAGATATTTCTGCTTGTAAGGCCGTAGCAGCGTCAGATTGCTGGCCACCGTGGCATACGCCGAATCCACATCGCTAAACACCTGCGCCTGCGCCGCATCGCGCAGCTTTTCGTTACGCGTGATGTCCAGCTTGGTATGCAGTTTGTTTCCCTGGTTGCGATCAAAAATGCGCAGCGGAAAATTCACGTCCACGCCAAAATATGCATCAATCGGAGGATTCCGCCCCACGTCGAAGCTGATCGTCGGATCCGTCGATCCGTTCGCCACCGCCAGCTTGTAGTCCGTCTGCGCCTTGTCCACCGCCTGCATCGCCGCCTTCAAGTCCGGACGGTTATCCAGCGCGATCTGCCGGTAAGCATCCAGCGCATCAATCTGATCGTTGAAATCAAACACGCCCACCAGGTCGAACTGGTCCACCGGGGTGCGATCGTTCAACAGCATCAGCATCTGAATCTTCGCCGTGCGCAAATTGACGATCGCCGTCTGCACGTCCGACTCGTACTGCACCCGCTGCAACTCCAGCCGGTCCAGATCAATCTGCGCGATATCGCCCGCCTGAAATCGGTCGCTGCTGATCTTCAATACGTGGTCGTAGTAATCCAGATTGTCTTTGGAAACCTGCAGCACCGCCTTGGCCTGCAGCGTCTGCACAAACGCGTTGCGCAGGCTGAACAACAATCCCCGTTCCAGATCGTCCTGCTGCGAAATCGCGATAGCCGTGCCTTTCTTCGCGCTTTCCGTCCGCAACTCGCGCTTGTGCGCCCGCTCGTGCAAGTAGCTCACGGTCGCCGAAGGCAGCCAGTAGGCGAATGGCCCGTGCGAAGGCCCGCCCGGAAACGGATCGATCTGATCCGCCAGCACCGTCAGATTCGGATTCGGCCGCAGATGCGCCGTGATCTCATCCGCCTGAAATTCGCTGATATTCAACTTCCCCGCCAGCAGCGTGGGATTATTCAACTCCAGCCGATCCTTCACCTGCTCCCACGTCCAGGCCTGCGGTGCGGGCTGCGGAGCCGGCAGCGCCACTGGCGCCACTTGCGCTGCCATGTTGGCGGCGCCCACCACGAGCAGTAGCCCGCAACCTCCCAACAACGTTCTTCGCATCAATACCTTCATCCAGCTCTCCGCCACAAAACACCTTCAGCCACTAGGGGTTGGGATCAAGGGAGAATCATCGGGTCGCTTCGAAATTCCCGCCTAAGGAGTATCCGGTCCACGTCGTATGGATTTTCTAAAGATGGAAGGCCTCTCGCTGCGGATTTATTGCTTTTTCCGATCAGCGATTCGACGAGCGATGATTCCACCAGGATGCTTCGGCGAACTACCCAAGGGAGGAACGAGGAGGTGCGCGCCCTGCGCGCAAAACGCAAGGCCTCGCCAGAGGCGCCAAACATGAAACACAAACTTCCAGCAGCCCGGCTTCGGGCGCAGGTTCGATGACTGCACTCGCAGCCAACGCCGGAGGCCCCTGCAGCCGGTTCACCCAAGCCGAATGCTTTTCGCTTCCGGTCTGCCGTACCGCGCGTTTGCTCGCCGATTCTTCCATCTCGGCCCGCATCGCGTGCAGATCGTCCGTAGCCGAGATCACCGGGAAGAGCAGCACCACGGCGCATCCCAGCGCCAGCAGACACTGCAGAGCCGTTACTCTGTGCGCCGCCCGCGCGCTCGCGCCTCGCCGCCACAGCCAGCACGCCGGCAACAGCAGCAACACCCAAGCCAGATTAAGCAGCAGTTCCATACACGAATAATCGCACTACAAACGCAGCACCTAAGTTTTTCAGATACCACAAACTGAAGTCAATGTGACCATCGTACCAGCATCGCATCGTGGCGCCGCAACCAGAAACTCTCCTACTAGGGCCCCACCACCACCTGCAGCGGCCTCGGCGTCTGCAACTGTTGTCGGTAGATGGTATTGCGCCGCGCTACCTCGCCCACCACGTTTGCGTAAATCACATACCCTCCGTGCGGCAGCGTCTCGCCAAAGGGCAGCGCCATTCCCATCGTTCCCCGCTTCAGGGGAAAATGCTGATAGCCAATCTCCGTAGCCCGCCCATTCTCCGCGACCGCCTTCACGTCAAACGTCAGATCCACGTCATCCGCGGTCGCGTTCGAAACCTCCACGCTGCCCTCGATCCGGTTCACGTTCACGCGCGGTAGATCCTTCCACGCCACCATGATCCCCTCCACCACCTTGAGCACGAACCCCCGCTGCACCGCCTGTTGCGGTTGTCCGCCATCCCGTACCACCACCATAAAGTGAAATTCCCCCGCCCGCTGCGCCGATCCGTGCAGCAGTCCGTTGTCTTCCAGCCTGATCCCCGGCGGCAACGCTCCATGCTCCGCGTGCCAGTGGAGCACCGGCACATAATTGCCGCGAGCATGCAATTGCACCTGATACGTTCCACGCGCATACGTCAGCGGCAACTCCGCCGGCTCAATCACCAGCCCATCGTCCGCACTTTTTCCCGCCTGGACGTCACCCCGCGCCGGCGCATTTGCCTGCCCGGCCGCCTGCGCCCAACCTGCCAAACTCATCGCCCCTGCCAACAAGAACGCCGCCGCCCTGTATCCAAATTTCGTCATGCTTGAAATTCCCTAGTTTCCGTCATCCTGAGCACAGGTCAATTTCCTCAAGCCCCGGTCATCCTGAACGAAGGTCGGCATTGCGGCAGCGAAACCCAACCGGAGTCGAAGGATCCCTACCATTTCATGCAAGCTTTGTTCGAGCCCGCGCCCCACCATGCTACCGGAATTCTTCCCACCCTCCGCAAAATTCCGCCGCCCAAGCATCCACTCCATTCACTATCAAGATGCCCAAATCCCCCATGCCTACTGTATCCACTCCCCGCTCCTACTCCAGAATGTAAAGTTATGTATATATTGCACTTGAGCCAGATTTTTTTTCGCACGCACGCTACTTATTTTTATGGTTCGGGTTCAAAGCAAGTGGATTCGCCTGTGCTAACCTCGAATCACAGGGACCAGTCCAAGCCGGTATTCTCCAGGGGGAAGTTATGTCAGTACGCAATGCAACCGTCCTGCTCCTCGCGCTCTCCACACTTCTTTTCCTCGCCGCCTGCGGTAGCAGCGGCAGCAGCCCTGCCACTCCTGTGGCCCCGCCCAGCGGCAACTTCAGCAATAGCAACCTCAACGGCACATACGTTTTCTCAATCGCAGGAACCGATTCCAACGGTGCCCCTTATGCCATGGTTGGCACGTTCACCGCCAACGGCAGCGGCGGCAACAACAAGGGCGGCATCACGGGTGGCACTCTGGACATCAATGACGCCGATACGACTGTATTCACCACCGGACCCGTAACTGGCGCGTCAATCAACAGCGGCAGCACCTATAGCGTCGGCGTCGATGGACGTGGGCTAGCGGTGATCGGCACCAATATTCCTGGGGGGTTTCCTACCCTCACGTTTGATTTCGTCCTCTCCTCAAGTTCCCACGGGCTGATCACGGAGTTCGATGCTTTCGGCAGCGGCAGCGGAACTCTCGACTTGCAGGCAGCCGGTGTTACGCCCTCAGGCTCTTACGCTTTTAGCTTCTCTGGAGCAACCTACAGCGGTGCCCCGTTCGCCACCGTCGGCAACTTTGCCCTCGGATCCGGCGGAACTATCCAGTCTGGTCTCGCAGACTTTAACAATGGGGCCCTGGCGATCTCTCCGGGCGAGACACTCGGAGGCACCGTGGTCGTGGCCTCTACTCCTTCGACAGTGCTGAGCACTTCACAGTATCCCTCGCTCGCCTTCGACGTATTTCCAATTAGTGCCACGCAACTGAAGTTTATTGAGACGGACGAAAATGGGACTTTGTCCGGAGATGCGTTCTCCCAAACCGGCACCACTGTGCCGACTGGTACCCTCGCCTTCACCATGCAAGGCATTTTATCGCCGTCCACTACCCCCACGCAGATTGGCGCCGGCGGCTTCATGGTCACGGATGGCGCGGGGAATATTACTAACGCGTCAACTGAGGACTTCAACGACGGCGGAACGCTTTCTCCGGCAACACCCGTGCCCTTTACCGCCAGTTATGCCGCCGGAGGCGCTGGGCGATACACCCTGAGCAACTTCTCCAGCTTCACTCCCGTGGGCTTAACCTTTGCCGCTTACCCTTCCAGCGGTGGCTTGCTCCTTCTGGAGATCGACACCGGGGGAGTCACGACCGGCGCCGCCTACACGCAGACGGCTGGTGCCACTTTCGCCGCGTCGCAAGGCTACGGGATGAATCTTAGTGGTATAAACCTCTCAGGAATCGGCAGCGGAGCGGTCGAGGTGGATGATATCGCCGAGTTCACTGCCGGCGGCGGCGGCACGCTGACGAACGGCATAATCGATGAAAACTATAATCCCGCCGGCAGCCCTGTTCTCGGAATAGAGCTGACCACTGGCACCTATGGTGCCCTAGACTCCCAAGGTCGCTACGGCATTTCAGCCACAGCCTCGAACAGCAAAACCAGCACTTTGCTGGGGGGGTTCGATGTCATCGCCTACACCGTGGATGGCACGACCTTCCCGTTCATGGAATACGACACCGGACAAGTCGCGACGGGGGTCATTGTTCTCCAGAATTCTTCGTCGTCTTCGCCCGCACTGGCGCACCCCCAAATCTTGAAGGTGCAACAGTTGGTCCACCCGCACATCGCTCAGCAGAAGAAGAACTAAGCCATCCTAAATGGCGCAACCGGGGCGCGGCCTCCCAGCCGCGCCCACCTTTTTATCCTCCCCCATTGTCCCTCCACCATCCTCGCTTCGTGACCTTAGTTACCTTTAATAAGCAACCTCCCATCAAGCACAATCTCTCTACAGGTTCGTGCGCATCGCGGGAGAACCAGAGTGCTCTGCCAACGCCTTCTACGTGTTTTCATTTTCGTGATCGTCGCCGCTTCGCTGGCTGCTGCACGCGATCTCGCCGTGGTCTCCAATAAATCCAATGCGGTGGGTGCAATCACCGTTGGCGATCTGGTCAAGGTTTGCAAAGCCCAGACCAATCGTTGGCCTGACGGCAAGCCCGTCACGTTCGTCATGCGCTCTCCGTCTTCGCCTGAAATGAAGGTGGTCCTCGAGAAGGTCTACGGCTTGTCCGAGAGCGAACTGAACAGCTTCATCGTAACTTCCAATCACGCACGCGCCAACCACCCGGCTATCCTGGTCGCCACCTCCGACGAAGAACTCGTGAACAAGGTGGCCTCCACGCCCGGAGCCGTCGGCGTCGTGGACGTGTACTCCATCAACAGCAGCGTCGCCGTCGTCAAAGTCGGTGGCAAACTCCCGCTCGAACCCGGTTATCTGTTGCACGGGAATTAAAGTGGCCAGCGACCACTGGCAACCGGCAACTAGCAACTGACTTATGGCAGCTCCAGGCAAAAAACTCGGCCCCGGCCACGTTCGCCGCTACCCGCGCTTTGCCATCGACGTCCGTCTGCAGGTTCGCATGTTTCAGAACGGAGAGTTCCACAGTTGCTGGGGACGCTCCACCGAACTTGGCCCCGATGGCATCGGCGCCACCCTTACCGGTGAACTCGAAAGCGGTGAAATCGTTTCTCTCGAATTCCCTCTGCCCCTTAGCCCCTACCCTTTGAAGGTCCGCGCCATCGTCCGCTACCGCCAGGGCCTGCGCTACGGCTTCGAGTTCCTCACTCTCAGCGAAGCACAGCGCGATACCATCCGCCGCGTCTGCGATATGCTCGCCACCAAATCCTGAAATTGGCAATTTAGTGATTGGGCAATTTAGAAAATTTGTAATCGCCCGCGTGTTTGGTGTTCAATTGCCCATCACTCCATCACCCAATTCCTTGATGATTCCATTACCTCAGTAACTTTCGAGTAAACCCACCCCGTTCTACCATCGATTTTGCTGGGCTTCAGAGGGGGAGCCAACGATGGGTGGTCGTGTCACCCGGTCAGCGCAATCCAGGGAAATTTTGCGCGCTAAAACGTTGCAGCAGGCGCTCGAGTCCGGAGCGTCGCCCTCGTTTATTCCCCCGGCCAGTCCCAGCGCCGCGCAGCCGTCTTCTCTATCCTGGAATCCCGTCGCATCCAATCCCAACGTAACCACTCAGGAAGATCCTCTCGACCTTCGCCGCCAATATCTGGAACAACTCTTCGAAAACTCTCCCGACGCCCTGATTGTGGTCGACTCTGCTTTCCGTGTGCAGTGCGTAAACCGTGAGTTTCAGCGCATGTTCGGATACGCCGACGCGCAAGTCCTCTCGCAGCCTATCGACTCGCTCATTCTCCCTCCCGATCGCGCCCCCGAAGCGCACTGGATCACGCAATGTCTGCAGCGTGGAGAGCAGCTCACTCTCGAAACCCAGCGCCGCCACCGCGATGGAATTCTGTTGGATGTTTCCCTCTCCACCGCTCCTTTGATCATCAACGGCCGTAGCGCCGCCTTTTACTTCATCTATCGCGACATTTCCGACCGCAAGCGCGCCGAAGCTCTGAACTCCGCCCTCTACAGCGTCTCCGAAAGAGCCTGCGTCACTCAGGATCTGCAGCAGTTCTTCGCCGCCATTCATGGCATCGTCGACGAACTCATGCCTGCTCGTAATTTCGCCATCGCCATTCACGATCCTGAATCGCAACTGCTCAGCTTCCCCTACTTCGTCGACGAGAACGAGTCCGCCCCTGCGCCCGCGAAAGCCGGACGCGGCCTCCTCGAATATGTGCTCCGTGCCGGGGAGCCCCTGCTCTGCACTCCGAAACTCCTGCAGCAGCTGCAGCAGCGCCGTGAAGTCAAACTCGCGGGCCCCTCTTGGCTGCAGTGGCTGGGCGTACCGCTCAAGGTGAACCATCACGTTTTCGGCGCCATCATTCTCAAAAACTATTCTGAAAATTCAGCCCTCCGCGAACGCGATAAAGAAGTCCTCGCCTTGATCTCGCGCCAATTGGCTGCCGCCATCGAACACAAACGCAACGAGCAGGCCCTCCGCCGCTCCGAAGTCCGCTACCGCTCGCTGGTGCAAACCGCGGTCTACGGAATTTATCGTTCCAGCCTCGAAGGTGCTTTTCTCGACGTCAACCCAGCTCTCATCGGAATGCTCGGCTACAACTCTGCGCTCGAGGTCCTCGCTCTCGATCCCCAAAAAGACGTCTTCCTCGATCCCGGCGAATACTCTCATCTGGTTGACGAATTCCGCCGCACCGGCCGCATGGATGGTTTCGAAGTCCGCTGGAAACGCAAGGACGGGAGCTCCATCACCGTTCGCATCAGCGGCCGCGCCGTCGCCACCGAAGACGAACCCGCTGACGTTCTCGAAGCCATCGCCGAAGACATCACCGAGCGCCGCGTCCTCGAAGATCAATTCCGCCAATCGCAGAAAATGGAAGCCGTGGGCCGCCTCGCTGGAGGTATCGCTCACGACTTCAACAATTTGCTTATGGTCGTCAGCGGCTACACCGAGGTGCTTCTCGATCAGCTCACTTGCGAAAATCCGCTCCACGCCAAAGCCGAAGCCATTCAGCAAGCCTCCGACCGCGCCACCACACTCACGCGCCAGCTTCTCGCCTTCAGCCGGAGACAGCATCTTGAACTCAAAGTCATCGACGTCAACGCCATCGTCGCCGACATGGAGCGTCTCCTCCGCCCGCTTATCGGCGAAGATATCGAACTCACCACCAGCCTCGCTCCCGCCATCGGCTGCACCCGCGCCGACGCCGGACAGCTCGAGCAAGTCATCATGAATCTCGTGGTCAACGCCAAAGACGCCATGCCCAACGGCGGCAAAATCTGCATTCGCACCGCCAGCGTCACTCTCGACGATTCTTACCGCCCCGAAAATACTTTCATCAAACACGGCCCCTACGTCATGATCTCCGTCAGTGACAACGGCCAGGGCATGGACCGCGAAACTCAGGCTCGCATCTTCGAGCCTTTCTTCACCACCAAAGAAAAAGGCAAAGGCACCGGCCTCGGACTTTCCACCGTCTACGGCATCATCAAGCAAAGCGGCGGCTACGTCTTCGTCCAGAGCGAGCTTGGCCGCGGCACCGTCTTCACCATTTATTTCCCCCGCGTCGATGGCCCCTCCGAAGCTCACGGCGCCGCTCCGCTTTCCCTCGCCACCGGCGGTGGATCCGAAACCATCCTCCTCGTCGAGGACGAAGAGTCCGTCCGCCAACTCGTTCGTGAAACTCTCGAGTCCCGCGGCTATCGCGTTCTCGAAGCCGCCAACGGCAACGTCGCTCTAGCCCTCGCCGCCAGCCATCCCGACTCCATCCACCTGGTGATCACCGACGTCGTCATGCCCGGCTTGAGTGGCCACGAACTCGTCCAGCAACTTCTCCCTACGCGTCCTGAGGCCAAGGTCCTCTATCTCTCCGGCTACGCCGAAGACGCTTTCGCCACTCCGCTCGCCTCCGCAGATCAAAAAGCCTTCCTGCAAAAGCCCTTCACTTTGCAAAACCTCTCCCGCAAAGTCCGCGAAGTCCTCGGACCACCCGCCAACTAAATCGGTTTGTCACCTTGCTTGTCATCCTGAGCGAAGCGAAGGACCTATGCAACTTGCCGCCGTCGATGCTGCTCGAGCGCGTCCCGTGCCGCGTGCGTAACCGTGTAAGCGCGCCCTCGAGCGCTGCTCTACGACGATGGGATTTTGGGTGGCGCAGCGCTTCAGCGCTGCTATAAACCTGTCCCACCAGAGCGGGGCTTTAGCTCCCGTGCCCCTCCGGTGTAAAATCCTCCTCGCAACCGCGACGCCGCTCCTCCTCATCCAATTTTAGGAAGCCGCTTCGCCTGAATCCGTATCCCTGGCCCCGTCATCAGTACAATAAGAACTCTGGAGGAAAAATCATGGCTCATGAACTACCGCCCCTGCCCTACGATTACGCGGCGCTCGAACCCATCATCGACAAGCAGACGATGACCTTGCACCACGACATGCATCACGGTGCCTACGTTAAGAATCTCAACGCAGCCATCGAAAAACATCCCGAGCTGTCCAAGAAGACTGCGGAAGAATTGATCCGCGATCTCAACGCTATCCCCGAAGAAATTCGCGCCGCAGTCCGCAACAACGGCGGCGGCCACGTCAACCACACCATGTTCTGGAAGATCATGAAGCCCAAAGGCGGTGGCGATCCCACGGGCCCTATCTCCCAGGTCATTACCAAGACTTTCGGTAACTTCAAAGATTTCCAGGCCAAGTTCAACGAAGCCGGGGTCAAGCAATTCGGCTCCGGATGGGTCTGGCTCGCTGGCAAGCCAGGTGGAGACGTGCACATCATGACCACGCCCAATCAGGACAGCCCGATTTCGCAAGGCCATTTCCCCATCTTCGGCAACGACGTCTGGGAGCACGCCTACTATCTGAAATACAACAACCGCCGTCCAGAATATCTCGCTGCCTGGTGGAACGTTATCAACTGGGACGAGGTCAACGCTCGTTTTGAAGCTTTCAAGTCCGGCAAACACGTTCACGAACCAGCGCTAGCCGGCCGGTAAGTTTTCAACCGAAAGTACTGTCATCGTCAGCGGAGTGGCCGCTTCGCAAAAGCGAAGCGGCCACGAAGTCGAAGGATCCCTCACCTTCACAGGGGTGCGTCGGGGGTTTCCAGTCGCAACGAGACGAAAGCCTTTCTGCATTTCCTGTGCAGTCTCTGTGGACAATCCGTCCTCGCCCTGTGCCGCATCTTCTTCTGCTGCTTTCCAGCGAACAGAACGTCCGCCCTGCATGCGGCTCAGCCGCATCTCTTCGACAAACTTTTCATCCCCGCGAATCCCCCCGAGCTCGCATCTAAGATTTTCCTCAACTGCACCAAAAATACTGAATTGACCCCACACCCTTTCGCTCGTACATTCGTTATCGCCCTCAACAAAAAAGTTTCAATAACCTTGCCGGAGACCGTAACTGGCATGAACTGAAACCTGGACCCATCAGTAACATCCGTCAATCATCATCATTCAGGTCACCATCGAAAAAAAAGAACTGGTCAGAGCTCATGAAAGCATCAAGTCCATGGATCACTTACCGAACCCGTTTTTTGGTCAAAGCCAAGCAACTCACCACCAGCCTCACTTTCTCCGACGTTCTCGGCCGTCAACACTCCGGCCGCAAAGGCGACTATCTCGTCGAATCCTGCGACGGTGTTCTTCGCATAGCGCCTCGGCAGATCTTCGAAGATATTTACGTCCCCCTGCTCGCCGGCGAAACTCCCGAGCCAATTGCAACTCCGCCGCAGCCAGAGAATTTACCGTTACCCCAAACCCGGCAGCGCCGGACTCCCGTTCCCTTCTCTCTCCCCGTTCGCAAACTTCCCCAATCCGACCGCAATCCCCTGCCTGGCCTTCGCTCTTTCTGCGATTGAGGCGGACACGGCACAAACCCTCGCACCACCGTGGAAGAGCGGCGCTTCAGCAGCCTGCCCCGAGCGAGGTCGAATGGGCCGCGTAAACCCATTCCAAATCAATCCGGGCTTTAGCCCCTGCGTCAGCTCGATTTGTGAACAGACCATGAATTCAGTTGTGGAAAACCAATCCGCCGGCCCCGCATCAAGCCCGTCATTGCTGGAGATACAACCTATGGTGTTTCCCCCTTGACAGCCACAATAAGCGGGAGTAACTTTGCAATCCCATAGCTTTGAGATTCGCCTCGCGGGAACGGGGCGACTTTCGGTAGCTGCAGTAAGAAGAAGAGTAGTGAGGAGGGCATGGCGCCAGGCCAGAGGTGACCTGGCGCCGTGTCCGTAAAACTAACAAAAAAAAGCAGTAAGCTCCGTCCAGCTTAGGCAACCGCAGGTTGGATCCCAAGGCCGGATGGTTCGTAAGTGCGGCGGCCGTTCTCCGATCCTCCCCCGGGTGAACGACTCAGAAGAAGTAATCGTCTGCTGGAGGAACCGTGGAAGAGCGGCGCTTCAGTGGTCTGCCCTGAGCGAAATCGAACGGGCCGCGCAAGATCGACGAAAGAATGGGGCTTTAGCCCCTGCAATACCTGAATTTGAGGAGCCCTGGATGGAAGCTTTAACCCGTCTCGTCATCGATTCACTGTCTCGGCACGGCTTCGACCGCCCCATCGACCCGCGCCGCCTGCAATGGTCAAGCTGGTTCCGTTGCGACTCCCCCCGCAGCCTCCTCGTAGTCCCCAGCAAGCCCGGCATCTTCGCTATCGCCGAAGAGATCCTGGATTTCGGTAACGCTCATGTGGGGACAGCGGCCCCCGAGAGCCTGCCCCTAGCGCAGTCGAGGGGGCCAGCCGAGCAAAGCTCGGCAGCTCCACCCAGTGCCCCGGCTCACGCAACTACATTTTCAGGTGGCGCAGCGCTTCAGCGCTCCGATTCACTTCCGGCAAAAGATACAGCTTTAGCCGCTGAGCCAACACCCACGAAGCGCATGCTCGGCGTCCTCCAGTTCGCCGAAGACGACGACATGGCTTTTACTCTCGACCGCATGTTTACCCGTATCAACCCCATGCGTGCCCGTCTTACCTCCGGAAATTGTTTCCTCCGCTTCGTCGTCATCGAAGACCAGGCCCAGCGCCGCAGCATTTGCAGTGCCCTCAACCAATGGATGCTTTCCTCCGCCGAGAAAGCTGGCGGCATCCCCGCCGGCTTCTCTTCGTCTCTTGAAGTCAGCGCGCTGAGTGTGACGCAGGCGACAGCGCCCGCGTCTGCCGACGGTGCCGCTGCGCTAGTCCAGCCCGGTCGAGGAGCGGATGTAAGCTCGCTCCCGCATCTCGGTTCCGGGGCGAGCAAGAACCTCCACTGTCCTCACCCGCTCCCCTCGGGCTTCTAAACCGGGCGGGTACCTGGCGAGAGATTTTGGGTGGCGCAGGGCTTCAGCGCTGCGATTAGCGAAGGATTTGAATTTGGGCTTTAGCCCCTTGAGGCAGTTAGCCCCCGCAAGGGCACACGCTCTTTACAACACGTGCATCACCCCCGAACGATTTCCCGTTCGGGAACAGCCCAATTCCCGTCCCACCACCCCCATGGACGCCGAATCGGGCCACGCTGGATAGAATCTAACTATTAATGGAGAAAGCAATGCCCGAGGTTAAAAGCACCAACAACGTTGATTCCCCTGCGGCCGTTCCCGCAAGCCCTGTTACCGCACAGAAGAAGGCCGCTCCCGGCCTCTCCTTCCGCCGCTTCTTCAGCAAGCCGGGCGTCTCTCCCTATGACGAGCTCGAATGGGATCTCCGCCTCGCTCAGATCACCGACGCCCAGGGCAATGTGATCTTCGAGCAGAAAGACGTTGAAGTTCCCAAAGATTGGTCCATGACCGCGACCAACATCGTCGCCTCGAAATATCTGCACGGCAAGGTCGGTACCCCCGAACGCGAGACCGGCGTACGCCAACTCGTCACCCGCGTCGCCGAAACCATCCGCAACTGGGGATTGGCCCAAGGCTACTTCAAGACTCCCGAAGACGGAGCCACTTTCCACGACGAACTCGTCCACATCCTCGTTCGCCAGTACGCCGCCTTCAATTCGCCCGTCTGGTTCAACGTCGGCTGCGACCGCATCGAGCCCAACTCAGACGCCCGCAACTGGCATTGGAATCCGGCCACGCAGCAGGTTGAGTTCGGCGTCACCGGCTACAGCAATCCGCAATGCTCCGCCTGCTTCATCAACTCGGTGAAGGATTCGCTTGACTCCATCCTGACTCTCGCGAAAACCGAAGGCATGCTCTTCAAGTGGGGCAGCGGCACCGGAACCAATCTCTCCCCGCTGCGTTCCTCCACCGAAGGTCTCAGTGGCGGAGGCACCGCCAGCGGTCCGCTCAGCTTCATGAAAGGTTTCGACGCCTTCGCCGGCGTCATCAAGTCCGGAGGCAAAACTCGCCGCGCCGCCAAGATGGTCATCCTCAACGTCGACCATCCCGACATCGTTGAGTTCATCGAGTGCAAGCAGAAAGAAGAAGCCAAGGCTCACGCGTTGGTCGCTCAGGGATACGATGGCAGCCACCCCGATTCCGACGCCTACTCCTCCATCTTCTTCCAGAACGCCAACAACTCCGTCCGCGTCACCGACGACTTCATGTACGCCGTCCTCCGCGACACCGATTTCTCCACCAAGAAGGTGCAGGATGGCAGCGTGATGACAACTTACAAAGCCAAGGATCTGCTCAAGAAAATTTCCGAGGCCACCTGGCACTGCGGCGATCCCGGCATGCAATACGACACCACGACCAACCGCTGGCACACCTCGAAGAACACGGCGCGTATCAATGCGAGCAATCCTTGCAGCGAGTACATGTTCCTCGATGATTCCGCCTGCAACCTCGCCAGCCTGAATCTTCTGAAGTTCGCGCCCAACGGCACCTTCGCCGTCGAAGCCTATCGCCACGCCGTCGACGTGCTGATCACCGCGCAGGAAATTCTCGTCGATAACGCTGGCTATCCCACGGAAATGATCATGCGCAACTCGCATGACTACCGCCCGCTGGGACTCGGCTACGCAAATCTCGGCGCACTGCTGATGGCCGCAGGCTTGCCCTACGATTCCGACGCCGGCCGCGACTACGCCGCCTGCGTCACTGCCATCATGTGCGGCGAAGCCTATCTGCAATCGAGCCGGATTGCCGAACAATGCGCACCGCTCACTCCCGCGACCGAAACCGTCGCCACTCGCCTGGGCATCGCCGAAGCCGCGAAGATGCCCGGCTCCGCCTGCCCCGGCTGGTACCTCAATCGCGAACCATTCCTCGACGTAATCCGCATGCATCGCGCGTCCGTGAACAACATAAACAAAAATAACGTCCCCACCGTTCTGTTTGAATCCTCCAAAGCCTGCTGGGACGAAGCCCTCTCTCACGGCGAAAAGCACGGCTACAGAAATTCCCAAGTCACCGTCTTAGCTCCCACCGGCACCATAGGCTTCATGATGGACTGCGACACAACTGGCGTGGAGCCGGATCTCGCGCTCGTGAAGTACAAAAAACTGGTTGGTGGAGGGATGATTAAAATCGTCAACCAGACTGTGCCGACGGCATTATTCAAGCTGGGATACGACCACGATCAGGCGAATGCGATTGTCAGCTACATCGATGCCACCGGAACCATCGAAGGCGCGCCGCATATCAAGGACGATCATCTTGCCGTCTTCGATTGTTCGTTCAAGCCGGCCAAAGGGACGCGGTCTATTGCTTACATGGGCCACTTGCGGATGATGGCGGCGGCGCAGCCGTTTATCTCCGGAGCTATATCGAAGACCGTCAATCTTCCCGAGAACGCATCGGTGGAAGACATCATGGACGCCTATCTGCAGGCCTGGAAGCTCGGTCTGAAGGCGGTAGCGGTTTATCGTGACGGCTGCAAGAAGGCGCAACCACTTTCGGCGGCGGGGACAAAGACCGCGAACTCCACCAAAGATGATGCGCGAATCGCAGCGGCCGCTCCACACGAGCAGCCGGAGGATATGAATGCGCCTCCACGTGCGGTGCGGCACAAGCTGCAGGAAGAGCGCGCCTCGATCACGCACAAGTTCAACATCGGCGGACACGAGGGCTACATCACGGTCGGGCTCTATCCCAATGGCGAGCCCGGGGAACTGTTCATCACCATGGCGAAAGAAGGATCGACGGTCAGCGGATTGATGGACAGCTTTGCGCTGGCCGTCTCCATCTCGCTGCAGCACGGCGTGCCACTGAAATTGTTCTGCGAAAAATTCGCGCACACGCGCTTCGAGCCCAGCGGCTGGACGAGCAATCCGGACATCGGCTTTGCCAAGTCGATCATGGATTACATCTTCCGTTGGCTGCAGCTGCGCTTCACCGGACAGCAGCAGTTGCTCTTCGAAAATCTGCGGCCGAAGCTGTCCGCTATCAGCTCGCCGCCGTCAGCAGAGGCGGCGTCTGCTATCCGGCGTCCGGAAGCCGCGAGCGCGAAACCCGGCTCCGTTCACGCCGCCGACGCGCTGGCCGGCATCATCGACCTGGGCGACGCTCCCACTTGCAGCTTCTGCGGCAGCATCATGACCCGCAACGGTTCGTGCTATCGCTGCGGGAGTTGCGGGAGCACAAGCGGGTGCAGCTAAGCGGGCCTTAGAGCATTGTCATTGAATGTTGTCATTCTGACCTAATAGAATAGTAAAAATTCTATCTGCAGGATGAATTCAAACGAATCGCGGCCCTCATGGGGCCGCGATTTTTATTTGGTGCGCCCGGCAGGGCGCACTCACTAGGAGGTGAAAGTCCTCTACACACCCGGCAAGGGGAAGTGTTAGCCGAACAGCAAGGGTGCCCATCGCGAGGCGGGATCCGGAGGAA
>Ga0116121_1000031_pt1 | contig 68983 bp, 64 predicted proteins | sample June2015DPH_13_1_FD_89725 | JGI IMG/M metagenome (GOLD analysis project Ga0116121, IMG submission 89725) | Peatland microbial communities from SPRUCE experiment site at the Marcell Experimental Forest, Minnesota, USA - June2015DPH_13_10 | ecosystem: Environmental > Terrestrial > Soil > Wetlands...
CCAACCTAACCGGCGCAAGCGAAGCAAGAAGCACGGATTTCGCACGCGCATGAAGACCCAGGGCGGCAAGAAGGTGATATCCCGCCGCCGCGCCAAAGGGCGGAAGCGGGTATCCGTGAAACCAGGATTCCGCGAGTAGCTTTTCTGGTGCCGCTCCCATCTACCGTCGAGACACTCGGCCGCAGGTTGCAGTACGAGGGCATGATGGCGAATGCCACGCTGGGAACCCGACCGGACACCATGCCAGCAAAGAAGGCAGCAGGATTTCCGCGCACGGCACGGTTATTGCGCCATGCGGATTTCGAGCGCGTGTACAAACAGGGGCGCAGGCATTTTTCCGCATCCATGACGGTTTTCTATTGGTCGCGGGCGGAAGCGGAGATGCCCGCGAAAACTCGGCTTAAGGCGTCCGTGCCACAGTTGCAGCCACACGGGCTGCGTCTTGGATTCACGGTGGGGCGCGTGCTGGGCGGAGCGGTGCAACGAAACCGGATGAAGCGGCGTTTGCGCGAGGCGGTTCGGATGTCCCGTCCTGCGGCCGGGGTCGCGGCGGATGTGGTGATCAATCCTAAGAAGTCATTGCTGACAGCCGATTTCGCCGATGTGCTGAACGAAGTGCAACGCGCTTTTGCGGTGATTGAGCAGAAGTTGTCGGCAGATGCCGGAGCGCGGACGGGGGCGTCCGCGCCACACGAGACTTGATGCAAAGCGCCAAAATCGTCACGCTGCAATTGCTGCGGGTTTACAAGTGGGCGATTTCGCCTATGTTGCCGCCAGCCTGCCGCTATGTGCCGACTTGCTCGGAATATGCCATGGAAGCTGTGGAGCGCTTCGGCGCCTTGCGTGGCGGATTTATGGCTTTGGGCCGTGTGCTGCGCTGCCATCCCTTTGCCCGAGGCGGCTATGACCCGGTGGTTCGAACGGCCGCGGGAGAAGAATCCTTGGCGAAGTGTGGCGCGTGCGTACCAAGTAGTGGCGCACCAGGAATTTGAGGCGATAGTCAAACTTTGGCCGATTTCAAGAATCCTCAGCAAGAACCCGGCGCGGAGAAGCGGCTGCTTCTCGTGTTTCTACTGACGTTCGTTGCCCTCATCATTTTCCAGCCGCTGCTGAAGAAGTATGGACCACAGACGCCGACGGTGCCGGCGCAGAAACCCGCTACGCCGGCACCAAGTGCAGCCGGCCCGGCTGCTGCGGTTCCATCCGCTCCGTCGGTTCCATCTGCAACTACTCCTGTCACGGTCAACGAACAGGCTGGGTCTGAAGCTCAAACCGTGATCGAGAACGATCTCTATAAGATCACTTTCACCAACCGTGGCGCGCAGGTGAAGTCCTGGATTCTGAAGAAATTCGATAATGACGCGCAGAACGGGCCGCTGGATCTGGTGAACGCTGCGGCGTCGGAGAAATACGGATATCCGCTTTCACTGTGGACCTACGACGAGACCCTTCGCACCAAGCTGAACTCGGTACTCTATGTTGCTTCGAAAGAGGGCCAACTGAAGGCTCCGGCTGACATCACCTTCGAGTATGCCGATCAGGATGTCGTTGTCCGCAAGGGTTTCCATTTCGACCACACATACGTGCTGAACCTGGAAACCTCCGTCGTCTATAAGGGGGCGGAGATTTTTGCCGCGCCTGCCTGGCCGGCGGGATTCGGCGATCAAGCCACGCCAGCATCCTACGTCGCGTCCCGCATCGATTATCACAACGACGCCTCCACCGATCGCACCGCATTGGTCTTCCCGAATTTCGTCTTGCGTCTAGCGGGCAAGAGCATTAGCGGAGGCAATACGATTCGAGGGCCTTTCGAGTGGACCGGCCCGGGCGATCAATACTTTACTGCGCTGTTTATACCCGACGATCCGAACACGGCGGCGATGGTGACGTTGCGCAACTCCTTGCAGGTGCCGCGCGATCCGCAGAAACCGGATTCCAAAGAAACCACCAATGTTGATGTAGTCGGTGCGGCTGTCGCGGACTTGCGTGGCGTGACCCGCGAGCGGGTGTATGTGGGGCCGAAGGAGCTGTCGTCGCTGGAAGCCGTGAGTGTGCCCACCATCAAGAATGGCGAGCCCGATTTGCGCGGCACGGTGGACTTCGGGTGGTGGGGGCTGATCTCACGTCCCCTCTTCCTGTGGCTGAAGTGGACTTATAAACATATCTATCCCAACTGGGGATGGGCGATCGTGATTCAGACGCTGATCATCACGGTGGCGTTGCTGCCGCTGCGGATCACGCAGATGAAGTCGATGCTGAAGATGCAGCGCATTCAGCCGCAGATCAAATCGATCCAAGAAAAATATAAGAAGTACAGTCTGCGCGATCCGCGCAAGGCCGCGATGAATGAAGAGATCAGCGCGCTGTATAAGAAAGAAGGAGTAAACCCGGCGGGCGGATGCCTGCCACTGCTGATTCAGTTTCCATTTCTGATTGCGTATTACCGGATGCTGGGCATTGCTCTGGACTTGCGGCACGCGCACTGGCTCTGGATCAGCGATTTGTCGGCGCGCGATCCTTACTTCTTGCTGCCGATTATCATGGTGGTCAGCATGTTTGCGATGCAGCGCATGACGCCGCAAACGGGCATGGATCCAGCGCAACAAAAGATGATGACGGTAATGATGCCCTTGATGATGGGCTTCATCTTCTTCAATCTGGCCGCGGGCTTGAACCTTTACTACACCGAGAGCAATCTGATCTCGATCGCGCAGCAGGCCATCATGAATCGCACCAAGCTGGGGCGGGAGATGCGGGAGATGATGGAAAAGCGGGCGAGGAAGAAGGAGAAGTAGCCTTCAGCCGAGCTGGGATTCTGACGGCGAACGTGATCAGTGCCGCGAGCGCTTGAGTACGCTGGGAGCTCGGACGGCCGATAGCTGAGAGCGGATCTTATGGATAAAGTTGCTGCTGCCAATCGAATCAACGAGTTTCTGCGGGCTGTCGTGACTCACGGCGGCCTTCACCTGAAGTATCGAATCGTCGTGGATCCTCCGGCGCTAAGCGAGTGGGAACAGCCCGAGATCTTCGTGGACTTCTCGGGCCCCGATTCGACGTTGCTGCTGGATCGCGGCGGCGAATTGCTTCGCGCGCTTGAACTGCTGGCTTTCGAAATTTTGCGGCTGCCTTCGGGCGAGCACGAGAAGGTGACCTTCGACTGCAAGAATCAGCGGTCCCTGCGTTTGCAGGAATTACGCATGGCGGCGAGCGTCGCGGCGGAGAAAGTCCGGCAGACGGGGACACCATTTCATTTTGCTCCCATGTCGTCGCGGGAACGCCGCATGGTGCATCTCGCGCTGCGCGACGAAGCTGATCTTCGCACGGAGAGCGATGGCGAAGGCCGCGATCGCTGCGTGGTGCTCTATCCGGCGGACTATAAGAGTGCCGGTGCGAAGCCCGCTGGGCGTACGCTGCAGTAATCGCTTTCAGAGTCGTCCACTCCGCGACGCTGCTCCTGTAACATCGGAGAGAGGATGGATTCCTGCCTTAGTCTCGTACTTTTCATTGCAATGACCGCGCTGCTCCTGGTGTTTCCCGGAGCTCAACAGGCGGCGCATGGACAATCAGCGTCTTCCGGTACCCCTTCATCTTCCGCACGCCGTGTTCCGAAACTCGCCGCAGCGCGTTTGGATGCAGGATCGGTGAGCAATGGGATTTACAGAAATCAGAGTTTCGGCTTTGCCTGCAAGATACCAGCGGGGTGGGTGTTGCGGACGGAGGAGATGAATGAGCAGGAAGATGGCGATACAAAGTCAGTTGGAGACAAATCAGCGGCTTGGGGTAAAACGGCACGCGTGCTCCTGGCAGCGTTTTCGCGGCCACCGCAGGCTCGAGGCGAGGATGTGAACGCGTCGATCCTGATAGCGGCCGAGAGTGCGGAGGCGTATCCGGGTTTGAAAGAGGCGGCTCAGTATTTTGGGCCAGTGACGGAGGTCGCGCAAGCGCAGGGCTTCGAGGTGATTAACGAGCCCTATGAATTTGTCTTGGGCACGAAGACGGTGGTGCGCAGCGATCTCCAGAAGGATGTGGGGACGCGAGTGCTGTGGCAGTCGACGCTGGTGGTGCTGACGCGCGGGTATGCAGTGTCGTTCACGTTTTTTGGGGGAACCGAGGATGAAGTCGAAGAGTTGATTGAAGGGCTAAGCTTCGGCGTAGAGGCGAAACCGCATCCGCACTAACTTCCAGCCATAAGAAACCCAAGGTTCCAATCGCCAAAAAAACAAATAATTATGAAAGGTATTCGTCCGGTTGCATGACACTTCAATTGCCCGAGAGAATATTTAAAGCGTATTTATTCGACTGCGACGGCACCATTGCTGATTCGATGCCGCTGCACTACAAGGCGTGGAAGAAGGCGCTGGGAGAATGGAGTTGCGAATTTGAGGAAAAGCTTTTCTATGCCTGGGGAGGTATGCCCGTGGTCCAGATCATCTCTACACTCAATGAAAGACATGGACTGAATATGCCGGTAGAGAGAGTGTCAAGCCGGAAGGAGAGCCTCTATTTCGAGCTGCTTCCGCAGCTCAAAGCGGTTCCCGATGTGCTGGTGCATATCGAGGCCGCGCACGGCCGGATTCCACTCGCAGTGGTGTCGGGAAGCACAAAAGAATCGGTGTCAGCTTCTCTGGCTGTGCTGAAGTTGCTCGACCGGTTCGACACCATGGTCTGTGCTGGAGACTACAAGAAGAGCAAGCCGAATCCGGAAGCTTTCCTGCTTGCAGCCGCAAGCTCGGGGTGGCGCCGGAATTCTGTTTGGTATTCGAAGACACCGAGATGGGCATTCAGGCGGCGAAGGCCGCAGGCATGGCCTCCGTTAAAGTTCCGCCGCCGTGGGAAAGGGCCTCGATCTGACGGACACAATCACTTGGCCAATACACGGCGGCAGGCACGGAGTTGCTAATTTCGATTGCGATGGCCGGGGGATGCAGAAGCGTGTTGTGAATCAGGCAATGATGCACACGTTCTCGACTCCGGCTCGATGTTGTGTGGTGAGTTCCGCGGATGCTTCGATTTGAATGTGACAATTATCGACGCGTGCGGGGTCTTTCAGCTGGTCGGCAGTAACGTGGACGCGGGTACCTTCAGTCGCTAATTTGTGTTTGCGCAGATATTGGGCTGCGTAGAAGCCGGCGCATGAACCGAGTGAGGCGAGCAAGAGTTCCGGGGGCGTCATGCCTTCATCGTGGCCACCGTTTTCTGGCGGCTGGTCACTCAATACAGTATGCTGAGGAGCTTTGATTTCGAACTGCGACGCTCCCAGATGTTCCACGGTGACTTCCATAAGAGCCTCCGAAACTTAACCAGCTACTTCCGAAATTGATAGAGAGAGCGCAGCATCGAGGTGGCTCCTCACTAAACCGCGAGCGCGGTGCAGGCGAGATTTCATGGCTGCTCGTGGGATTGCCAGCCGCCGAGCGACCTCGTCGCCTCGCAAGTCCTCGACATCGCACAATTGGTAAACCGAGCGGTACAGCTCGGGCAATGCATCCACGGCTTCTTTCAGCAGTTGCTTCATCTGCTGTTGCGCCAGTTGCATATCCGGAGGAGCTCCGATGCGGCAAGCTCGCGGGCTTCGTCCTCTAAGGCAGAGAGCTGCAGCAGCGGGAGCAGCGATTTGCGCTCTTTCAATTCGGCATCTTCCCGGTTGCCGCACACGCGGATCATCTGCCGATAGACGGCATCCTTAGTGCTGCCGGGCTAATGTGTCGAAATCCACGAATCCATTGTGGCACTGCCGAGCCTCCGGTGCGTGACGCGCGCGCGCTTGCCGGTCTGGCAGATCAGGACGATGGGGAGGTTCAGGTTGAGATCGTCGAGGCGCGCCTCGATTGATCCATGGGAATATTCACGGCGGCGGGAATGTGCCGGCGGCGAATTCGGAGTTGGAACGCACGTCCACGAGGAAGGTTGAGGCGGGTGGGTGAGTGTGCAGTTCAGCGACGGTCATGGTGGGAGTCAAATTTCCTCCTGCCTAGGGAAGAGCGGGAGATTTGGGAAAAGGATTCAGGGAGGGGGTCGGGTAAAGCAGATTCCTCGCCTTGCCGTCGCGTTCGCTCCGGGCGGCTCTCGGAATGACAAGATCTCTCTTAGAGTGAGGAGATAGTGCGGTAAGGTTAGGGCGGAACTGTCGAAATCCTAACTTCGGTTCAGATGCCAGGAATCCTTCGACCACGCAGGACCGTCCTTCGGACGATCATGCTGCGCCTCAGGATGACAGGCAATTTAATCCAGCGGTTCGGGTTCGAGGGCGATGTTGGTCTCGCCGGCGGCTTTCTTGACGGCGTACTTTTTCATCCAGGCTTCCCAGCTTTTGCCGGCGGCGGTGTCGCGACCGGTGAAAGCGAGAGCGGCGATGTCGGCGTAGGAGATGGAGATTTTTTCGTTCGCGTTCTTGGGAAAAAGGCGAACGATGGAATCTTTCAGCGTGGCAGCGGTGCGGCGGTCGAAGAGATAGCCTTCGATTTTCGTTCCGTCTTTGCGGGTGACGGTGACGTCGCCGCGGTAGTCGAAGGCTTTTTCGAGAGCGATGCTGATTTCTTCGTCGGTGGCGAGTTGCGGGATCCAGCCTTCGAGTTTTTCGTGGACGGTGCCGGGAGCGAGCTCCAGCGCGTCAGGATTAGCGGCAGTGTGCGGGACGGCTTGCGCGGCTTCGTGGTCGATGTGGCCGGATTCTTTGCCTGTCATCTGTCACTCAAACTTCAAAATCTTGAAACACAGGGGTTCACAGAAAAACCATGGTTATGCGCGAGTTTCGTGCAATGGTTCTGCTGTGGGCGCGATCTGGACTAGCGGATGTACCGGAGCTTGGGGCTCGTCGAGCAAACGGAGAGCTTCTTCGTCGCGGTATCTCGTGAACAAAGTCGCTTTGACCGTGGCGAGGAATCCGCCCAGCGAGCTGAAGGTGGCATTCACCGCGGAGGCTTCGTAGCCGCTGTGGACCATGCAATTGGCGCAGGCGGGATTGCCGGACTCGGTGCCGTAGTTGCTCCAGTTGGTAGTCGAGATAAGCTCGGCGAATGTTTCCGCATAACCATCCTGCAGCAAGTAGCAGGGCTTCTGCCATCCGAAAACGTTGTAAGTGGGCATGCCCCATGGAGTGCAGGGATAAGTGCGTTTGCCCATCAGGAATTCTAAAAACAGGGGCGAGAGATTGAAACGCCAGTTCTTTTTGCGGTTCGACAGGATCGCGCGGAACATGCGGCGAGTGCGGGCGCGGCCGAGGAAATGTTTCTGGTCGGGGGCTTTATCGTAAGAGTAGCCGGGCGAGAGCATCATGCCTTCGAGGCCAAGATCCATCATGCTGTCGAAGAAGGCGCGAACCGATTTGGGGTCGGCGCCGTCGAACAGCGTGGTGTTGGTGGTGACGCGAAAGCCGAGGCGGACAGCTTCTTTGATGGCGTCGATGGCGATGTCGTATCCGCCTTCGCGGCAGACGGCGAGGTCGTGCTCTTCGCGCTGGCCATCGAGGTGGACGCTGAAAGTAAGGTACTTGCTCGGCTTGAACAAGTGAATTTTTTCCTTCAACAGCAGAGCGTTGGTGCACAGGTAGATATATTTCTTGCGCGCGACCAGGCCGTCCACGATCTCGCCAATTTGCGGGTGCATGAGCGGTTCGCCGCCGGGGATGGAGACCATGGGGGCGCCGCACTCGTCGACGGCGCGGAAACAATCTCCAGGACTGAGATCTTTCTTCAGGATGTGAGCGGGGTATTGAATTTTGCCGCATCCGGCGCAGGCGAGGTTGCAACGGAACAGGGGCTCGAGCATGAGCACGAGCGGATATTGCTTGCGACCGGCGAGCTTCTGTTTAAGAACATAGCTCGATACGGTCCACATCTGAGATACGGGAACGGCCATTTATGGGTCGGGAACTCCTGTCGTCCATTTTAGCAGGGTCGGCTGGTTAGATGGTGTGGAAGCGAGGACAGGTGCCGGAAAGAAAAACGGTGGAGGCGGGGAGATTCAATCCCCCTGAGATTCGGCTGAGGAATTCATTGAAAACCCAGCATTTACCGACGGGATTCGGGGCGCACGGAGGATCGATGCAGGGGCGCTTTCGTGCTATAATTTGATAGTCGCGAAACGAACGTAAGTACACGAAATTTCAATCACTTGAAGTCAGTTTCGCAGGTTCAGATCGTACCTGCGGCAACGGGATCGTGCGACTCGGTTTGAAGTCTCGCTGGGCTGAAGTTTTGCGTCACAAATCGGCGTGCTCGACGGAGCTGAATGGCTACCAAAGAGATCAATAGTCCCATCGTAGAAAGCAAAGCAAAAAACGGAATTGTCACCCCCATCGTTGGAAGCAACGGCGGAGGGAAGAACGACTATAACGCCGACTCGATCAAAGTGCTCGGCGGGATGGAAGCGGTGCGAAAGCGTCCCGCGATGTACATCGGATCGACCGGCGATCTGGGGCTGCATCACCTCGTGTATGAAGTGGTAGACAACTCCGTGGACGAAGCGCTGGCTGGTTTCGCGACCAGGATTGAAGTCACGATCCATATCGACAATTCGATCACGGTGATCGATGACGGGCGCGGCATTCCTGTCGACGATATGGACATCGACGGCGAGAAAGTTTCCGCGGCGCAGGTGGTGATGACCACGCTGCACGCGGGGGGAAAATTTGATTCGTCTACGTACAAGGTGTCGGGCGGACTGCACGGGGTGGGTGTTTCGTGCGTGAACGCGCTGAGTGAAGAACTCGAACTGGAAATCTGGCGTGACGGTGCAACCTGGGAACAGACCTACTCAAAGGGCGAGCCCACCAGCAAGATGAAGAAGGTGGGCGCTTCCAAGCGGCGCGGGACCAAGGTTCACTTCCTGCCGGATCGCAGCATTTTCACGGCGACGGAATATAACTACGACACGCTGGCGCAGCGGCTGCGCGAATTGGCATTCCTGAACAAGGGATTGCTGATTACGTTGACCGATGAGCGCTCGACCGACGCGAAGACGGGCGAGGCCAAGCATTGGGACTTCAAGTACAACGGCGGCATCGCGGAGTTCATCAAGCATTTAAACCGCGGCAAGCAGGTGCTGCACGACAAGCCGATCTACATGGAGGCGGAGCGCAGCGGTGTGGCCATGGAGATTGGACTGCAGTACAACGATGGATATTCGGAGTCGGTGTTCAGCTTCGCGAACAACATCAATACCGTCGATGGAGGAACGCATCTTTCCGGTTTCCGCATGGCGCTGACTCGCACCATCAATTATGCCGGGCAGCAGATGGGGCTGTTCAAGGATGTAAAAGAAAATCTGACGGGCGACGATGTGCGCGAAGGGCTGGTCGCAGTGATCAGCGTGAAGCTGTCGCAGCCGCAGTTTGAAGGGCAGACCAAGGGCAAGCTGAATTCTGATATTGCGGGCATCGTGCAGGCATTCATCAACGAGCGGCTGGGCGCATTCTTCGAGCAGAACTCGACGGTCGCAAAGAAAATTATCAACAAGGCGGTAGACGCGGCGCGGGCGCGCGAGGCGGCGCGAAAGGCGCGCGATTTAACTCGGCGCAAAGGCGCGCTGGATTCCGGCGGTCTGCCGGGCAAGCTGGCGGATTGCTCGGAGCGCGATCCGAAGCGCTGCGAGTTATTTTTGGTTGAGGGCGAGTCGGCAGGTGGAACGGCGAAGCAGGGACGTGACCGTCGCTTCCAGGCGATTCTGCCGCTCAAAGGAAAAATTCTCAACGTAGAGAAAGCGCGCTACGACAAAATGCTGGCGCACGAAGAAATTCGCGCCATGATTACGGCGCTGGGCACGGGCATCGCCAAGGATGACTTCGACCCGACGAAGGTGCGGTACGGGAAAATCATTCTGATGACCGACGCCGACGTGGATGGTTCGCACATCCGCACGCTGCTGCTGACGTTTTTCTTCCGGCACATGCAGGAGTTGATCAAGCGCAACAATGTTTATATCGCGCAACCACCGCTGTATTCGATCAAGAAGGGCAAGTCGATGCAGTACATCAAAGACGACGACGCCTTCGACAAAGTCATGCTGAAACGCGCAGCGGACGGGTTGGTGGTGCGTTACGGCGAAGGTGCGGCCAAGCTGGAAGGTGCGAACCTGACGCGCTTCATGAGCGTGCTGAAGGAGTATCTCAGCTTTTTCGACAAGCTGAACAAGCGGCTGCGCGACGAGAGAATCACCGAACTGCTGCCCCGACTCGATTTTTCAAAGCACACGGATTTCGAAGGCGACAAGAAAACGCCGCCGAAGAAAATTGAGAGGCTGGAAAAAGAACTGAAGAAGCTGCAGAAAGATCAGAAGGCCACTGCCGTGGTGAGCAGGTTGGAGGGCGAGCACAATTCGCGGCGACCGCTGAAGGAGGTCGAGAGCCGGTTTGACGAAGACCATAACTTGTGGGAAGTGCGCTACGTCGATTCTCAAGGGGCCGAACACATTATCAACTGGGAGCTGGCGTCGACTCCGGAGTGCCGGCAGCTCACCGCCAAGTTCAAACTGATTGAGCAATACCTGGAGCCGCCGTACGTGGTGGAGGTGAAGCCCCAGGCCAAGAAGGGAGCGGTTGAGGCGGCGACCGACGAGGACGAAGAGGGGAATGCGCCCGCTGCGAAAGAACTTCTCAACGATTCCGAGAATGCGTTCGACAATGCTTCGCTGCGCGAGCTTTTCGATTACGTGCTGGAACAGGGTAAGAAGGGCTATATCATCCAGCGCTACAAAGGTCTGGGTGAGATGACGGCTCCGCAGTTGTGGGAGACGACCATGGATCCGGAGCGGCGGACTCTGCTGTCGGTGAAGTTGGAAGACATTGCCGAATGCGAGACCATCTTCACCACGCTCATGGGCGAAGACGTGGAAGCGCGGCGGAAGTTCATTGAAGAGAATGCGCTGGATGTGAAGAATCTGGATATCTAGGAATTCTTCGCCACGGATTTGCACGGATCAAATAAAAGTCAGGGCGGCCTTCCCGGTCGCCTTTTTATTTCAGGCCTTCGACCAGATACAGATCGGCCAACATTCGGTGGTAGCCGAAGACGCAGGTCTTGGCGTCGGGGGTCATGTAGATGGGGCCGATGTTTTCGACGCCGGCGGGGTCGGAGGGCATGAGTTCTTTCCAGAGCGTGCGCTGGCCGGTTTTTATGTCGAGGCGATAGACGCGGGCGGGCAATTCGCCGGGTTGATAGATGTAGAGAGAACGGCCGTCAGCGGACCAGGTAATGGGCTGCTCTCCTTGATTGATGCCGGCGATGAGTTGAGGATCGCCACCGGTAACGGGATATAAGTATCCCTTCTGGTCAGGGCCGATGGCGGCGATCTGTTGAGAGTCGGGCGAGAGAGCGAAGGCGGTGCCGTTCACGCCTTCCTGGGAAATCACCTGGCTCTTGGCCGAGGCGAGATCGTAGACGTAGAAGCGGACTCCCTTGCCGGGCTCGTCGGCGGAGAACAGAATGCGTTTTCCGTCGGGGAACCAGTGGGCCCAACTGTGATTGACGTTGTCTTTCGTAAGATCTCTGGGCTCGCCTGCGCCGGTGGGCAAGAGCCTGAACTGCGAGGGCGATTCCTGGGTCTGCGCGATGGCCCATTTGGTGTCCGGTGACAGAGCGACGGCGCCGCCTTCACCCAGCAGGACCGCGGGCGAGCCATCCGTCTTGCGCATGTAGACGGCGTAGGTCAGGCCACCGGATTTGGAGTAATCCAGAGCACCGCCGCCGCCTTCCTCGTCAAACAGTAAGGTCTTCCCATCCGCGGAGAGGTCGGCGGGATAGGTGTAGTCCAGCCAGGAAAGTTCGTGCTGCTTGGCATCGTTGGTGAAGACGCCGAGCAACTCACGCCGCCAGGTGGCGCGAACCAGCAGCACACGTCCGTCCTTGGCGATGTCGAGAAGCATAAGCGCGCCGGGCAAGCGGGCCACGATGCGCTGCTTGCCCTCGAGGGATGTGGCGTAGAGAGTGCGATCTGTTCCCGACTTGCTGGCAGTGAACCAGATCTCTTTGCCATCAGGAGCCCAGGCCAGACCTTGTATGGTGAACCACTGGCTGGAAAGAAGGCGCTTGTTGCCAGACAGATCAACGACTGCGAGAGAGCCGCTGTCATCGCCCTGCAACGGGTGGTCGGCGAACGCGATGAGATCGCCTTTGGGCGAAACGCGAGGATGACCGATCCATCCGCCGGTCTGATAGAGCGGTTTTCCGATGGGAAGCTCCAAGCGGTTGCGGCCGCCCATGTCGCGAACCACGGCAATATTGCTGCCATCGGGGGCCCAGTCGGCCCATTGCACTTGCTCCAGAACTTCGCGAGGAGCTCCTCCAGAGAGAGGCGCGCGCGCCAGCGTGCCCATGCTTACCCAGGCTCCGACGGCCTTGCTGTTCAGCAACACTGCCATCTCGGAACTGGGAGAGATCGACATCAGCTGGGTGCGGCTTAAGCCCATGGAGCGCGACTCGGGAGCCTCGGGACGTGCGGTGAATACATCGACGGGATTTCCTTGCCAGGCTGCGCTATAGAGGATGGTTTGGCCATCGGGAGCGAAGCGCGCGGAGCGGATGCTGCCGCGCCGGAAGGTGAGCTGGCGGTAGAGAGGAGGCTCGAGGGGAGCGGCGGCGAGGAATAATTTTCCGATGTAAAGGCCGATGGCCGCTGCCACGAGCAATCCAATGGCGACGAGCAGCATGGCGGCAGACTTCTTGCCCGGTGCAGCCAGGGACACGGCCGCAGACGAAGGGACGCTGGCCGCCGAGGCTGAAGATTGTGCGGTCTCGGGCACGACCGAAGTGCGCGAGGAATCGATGGAGCGTTTGAGACGCTTGAGATCGGCGCGCAGTTCGGCTGCTGTTTGGCAGCGCATGTCGCGATCTTTTTCGAGAGCCTTGTTGATGATTTCCTCGAGCTTGGGAGGCAGCTGGGGAACCAGTTGGTGAGCGGCGGTGGGATGGCGGTTGAGAATGGCTTCGGTGACGACGGCGGAAGTTTCTCCGCGGAAGGGCAGGACGCCGGTGGCCATCTCATAGAGAACGACGCCGAAAGAAAACAGGTCGGTGCGGCCGTCGAGTTCCTTGCCGCGCAACTGTTCGGGCGACATATAGGCGACGGTGCCAACCGCGGTGCCGGGACTAGTGAGGTCCAGGACAGTGGGATCCGCCATGGTTTGCGAATCGCCGCTGGTGGGGCGTGCAGCACGAGAGATCTTGGCGAGGCCGAAATCGAGAATTTTCGCGTGGCCGCGATCGGTGACGAAAATGTTGGCGGGCTTGATGTCGCGGTGGGCGATTCCCTTGCTGTGCGCGGCATCGAGAGCGTCGGCCACTTCGATCGCCAAGCTCAGCAGGCGATCGAACTCCATGGGCCTGCCATTAATGAGGTGTTTGAGGGTCTGGCCGCTGAGACACTCCATCACGATGAACAGATGTCCCTCGTGCTGGCCGATTTCGTGGATGGTGCAGATGTTGGAGTGATTCAGCGAAGAGGCAGCGCGCGCCTCGCGACGGAAGCGCTCGAGAGCCTGGGGATCCTGGGAGGAATCATCGGGGAGAAATTTTAGAGCGACGAAGCGGCCGAGCTGCGTGTCTTCTGCTTTGTAGACGACACCCATCCCTCCACCACCGAGCAGTTCGAGGATGCGGTAATGGGAGACAGTTTGGCCGATCATGGACGAATGGAGGTGGAGCTAAGTCACGAACGAACCAGAACCCGAGCTATCTTAGGCGAAGCGTGGGGCTTCGTCAACGCAGGAGCGAGTTCAAGAATTGGCGACTGCTGACCGTCGAAAGAGCAAGGCCACCGTGGTTGCCAATGTCAACAAGGTGATCAGCGAGATGTCGCCGAGCGAGATGACGCAGTAGATGCACCACACGCCCAGAACGTGAGCTTCGATGTGGGCCAGGTAGAGAGAGAAGGCCAATCCGAGGAGGGCAGCTGCCAGCACCAGACGATAGGCGCGGCGCCAGGCCAGAGCGCCCATGAGGAGATATCCGGCGATGCCGAGGATCGCAACCGGTATTCCGGCCAGCATCGCGTAGGGGCTGTGATTGACGATGCCGCAGTCCCATCGCTCGTTGATGCTGCACGGGGAACTACCGGTACGGTAATGCTCGCGCAGGGCGAGAGCGGAGACGAACATCCCTAAAACCGCGAGCAGAACCAGCACATATCTCATTTGCTGCTCCTTACTTCCTTCCATTCTCACATGACTAGCTGGCGGGGTGCGATGCAGCGGCGATATCTTGCAGCAGGTCGGAAGCCTGCCAATCGGCGCCGTGATACCACTTGAAAATCTTTCCGTCGGGAGAAATGACGGCGGTGCTGAGGGAGTGAGTGATCAGGCCGCCTTCTTCCTCGTAGGTCAGAGCGAAATAATCGGCGAACTCGTTTAACTCAGCTGGCGGGATCGCGGAGAATTCCCAATGGGCGAATAGCGTGGGATCTTTGCTTCCAGCGCAGGAGAAACCGTAAGCGCGCAGAACTTTGGGTGTGTCGTGGGCGGGATCGAAGCTGATGCTGAGCAAGTGAGTTTTTCCGTAGCGGGCGGGATCGGCGCGGACCTGGTGGTCGATCGCCGAGAACTCATGACTGACACGCGGGCAGAAGTCGGGGAAGGGACAGCGCGTGTAAATAAGAGTGAGAAGCAGAATCTGGCCGCGGTATTGATGGAGCGAGATGTGCTTGCCGCTTTGATTCACCAGCTTGAAGTCCGGCACTTCGTCACCGGGAGCGGGGATGTGCATGGCCGCGATGGGTTTGTCGGGGGCCGGTTTGGAGTGGCCCGTGACCTTCACGTTCTCGAGCCAGTATTTGTCGGAGTCGACGACGACGTCGGCGGTGATGGAATCGCCGGGCTGGAGTTGATCGATCTGGGCCGGCGGTTTGAAGGTGTAGGGCATGATCATCGCGTCCATAAACCCTGTGATCGGTTCGTTGTCGATGTTGGCCATGCCGGCGTTCTTGTCCACCGACACAACCTTTCCCTTCAGGGCGTAGCGCTTGGCTGAGGACTGAGAAGCAGTGGATTGGGTCTGCGATTTTTCGCGGTTGCATGCTGCGGAGAAAGCAAACAGCCCGCACAAACAGAAGAATGCAAGACTTCGCGACGATGAATGAAATGGGCTGGTCATATGCGGTCTTCATTATCTCCGATCAGGGGTCCACGTTGCGTTGCCGGCAGCTTCAGTAGTGAAACCGGTAGCGAAACTCCATGTAAATTTGTCGCGGATCGTTCCAGTGAAATCCCCCAAAGGTCAGGCTGTTATCCAGTTGCACGCGGCGGTTGGCCAGGTTCAACGCATCCACGGAGAAGGTGTATTTTTCGGCGAAAGTTTTGCCGAGAGCAAGATCAACCGTGGTATGTCCCGGAAGATAATTGCCGGGATACTGCAAGCCGGGCTGCCCGTTGGTAAAACCGGAACCGTAGTAAACATTCGTCGAGGCATAGGCGTGCCGGGGGAGATTTGTGTTGAGGCCCACGTTCAATGTGTTTCTCTGATCATGATCCACGGGCGAAAATCCCGGCGGAATATCCAGTGCGCAGGCCGATGTGACGGGAGTGGGGCAGATCAAGCCGCCGGTGATTGGCGAGGTGGCCTGCGCGATTTGATTCGCGTAGGCAAGATGAAATTGGCTGCGATGCCAGAGGTTGGGGGATCGCAGAGTGAGTTCCCAACCTTGGATCAGAGCCGCATCCCAGGTGATCGGCCAGAAGAGATTCGATTCTCCGATGTTGTTGTGGTCGAGCCAATTCGTGGCTTTGGTCTGATAGTTATCGGCGCTAAGGTTCCAGCCGCGATACGGAATGGTGACGCCAAACTGCCATTCGATATCCCGCTCGCCGTGCAGAGGAGCGAAGGTAAGATTCTGGCTGTTGGCCAAATCGAGAAGGGCACCAGTGGCCGTAACGAGCGGCGGAGCCTGGAAGAAGTATCCGTAGAAGCCGCGGAAGACCCAGTTCAGGCGCGGAATTCTCAAAGCAATGCCGAAGCGGGGGTCGGTCGCGCTTTCCGAGAAGGAGGAATCAAATTCTGTTTGGCGAAGGCCGGCAATCAACGTTAACCAGGGGGTCGCTTTGAATTTGTCGTTGATAAACAGCGCAGTCACGCCTCCATTTAGGCCGATAGAAGACGCAGGGAAGTTTTGGCTGCCGTCGCTGAACAGGTTTTCGAAGTAGTTGTATTGGTGCTGGCCGAATCCGTACACGCCGGCTTGAAGATCGTTCTTCCAGAAGGTTGCGTTGAACGTCACCTGCGCGCCGCCGTAATTGGCGTTCTGATTCACGGTGGAGATGACGGGAAAATCGTTCGGCCCGCCTTTATAGTCGGCGCCGTTGTAGTGATAAAAGGGAGAAACCGTAAGCAGCATATTCGAATTGAAGGTGTGCACCCACGAGAAAGTGACATAGCCATCGGGCTCACGCTCGGCATCGCGCAGGCCATAGCTGGGATAGACCGAATTTCCAATTGAGTTGGGATTGGGGTCGATGGGAATCTGGTAGTAATCCTGCCGCAGGGAGCCGACCAGCCGAAATTGGTTTTTGGAATCGGGGTTGAAGATGAAGGAGGCGAATCCTCCGGAGCCGTTGGCCGCGTCGTGAATCACTTGAGCAATCGGAGTCTGGAGTCCATAGTTGCTACGATTTCCGTTCACGCTGGCATAGTAGGCGAATCGCTGGGTATGTCCTCCGCAACTGATCTGGTCGTTGGTCTGATAGAAATTTCCGGCGCTGATCATGAGGTCGCATTCCCGGTCGCGTTCAAAACCGGTGCGCGGCGCGACGTTGAAGATTCCGTAAGTGCGGTCGCCGTAATCGGCCTCGTAGCTGCCGCGCTGAACTTCGAGGTAATCGATGTCCTTGGGATCAATCTGCGGGCCCAGATTGGTGGCGATGTTCGTGTTGGGGATAGGGACGCCGTCAATCAACCACTCGACCTGGTGGCCTCCTCGCATGTGCAGCATATCGTGCGTCACATAGGCAGCGGGCACGTAATCGGTGATCATCTGCATGCCGTTGGTGCGGTCCGCTCCAGGGGTTTCCTGGATGTCTTCACGGTTCAGCATCGTCGTCGGCGTGACACTGTCCGTCGTCGCTTCCACGGGAGTTCCCGAGACGGCGATTGTTTCCTTCCCGCTTGCGACAGCCAACGGGAAATGCAGCACCGGACTGGTGTCAGACTGAACAATTGCACTTTGTTGCGTTTGCTGGAAGCCCGGCGACGAGACTGTGATCGTGTAATTCCCGATAGGTACGGAGCTGAATTCAAATTCTCCCCTGTCGTTGGAGTCCTGGGACTGTGTCCAGTGCGAGTTTTGAGCCTTCAGCACGACCATGGCGCCTTGAACGGGGCGATGCTGCGGATCGTGAACAACGCCGCGAACGGAGCCGAAAATCGTGGCGCATGCGACGGCACTCAAGAAGAAAACAACAGCTGTGCATACAATAACTTGCCTCATAAAATGTCTCCGCGGAACTATTCCCGGCGCAGCTTCCGCCTAGGACGCTTCGGGGGTCCGGTTGCTACTCGCGACTTCGGCGACGCGCAGCGAAACGTCCGACGAAAAAACGCACGCGCGCGTTAAGCAAATGAATTAAGTCGAGAAGGAGATAGATTCAGCTGGCAGGCGGGGCGCGGGTAGATTGGAATTCGGCGCAAGCAGCGGCTGGTGAATCCAGAGGGCGACGGTTCAGGCCTACATTGTCAGCTTGTAAGAAAAAGGCCGCGAGTTTCGGTTGCGGATGAGCCCATCGAGCCGTCGTGACGGCACGGTAGCAATCACCGCGGCAGCAACTGGCGTCGCGGATCTCGGGTTGCCCACTCTCGGAGGACAGCAAATCGTGGCAGTGGTGAATTCCTTTCCGGAGGCAGCAGGCATGGGGCTGCGGGGAGGTAACCGGGAGCGCCAGGGGCGCAAGGCTTCCCACAAGCGCGAGCAGCAGACGCAATCTTGCGGTCAGGCGATGCATGCTTTCTGTGTGAATCCGAACCCCAAGTGTGGCTAGCATAGAACAGAGTCGTAAATGGGGCAAGTGAGACAGGCGTGCGGTTACCGCAGCAGAACGTAAGCGCCGCCGTCGGTGAAAGCGATGACCAGGTTGATCAAGATGAAGATCAGATCGTAGTGCCAGCCGAAGGCTTTCTCGCCCCAGAAGCCGGTGTGCCAGGAGAAAGTCTTTTTATAGATGGCGCCGGACATGACGAGGATGAGACCGAAGGCGGCAAGCTGGGTCAACACGCCAAAAGCCACGCCCAGACCTCCGGCAAGTTCGGCGATGCCAAGGAAGATAGTGAATCCTTTACGCATCTCGATGCTCTTGGCGCGCGCTGTGGGATCTTTGAGATGGCTGTAGCCGCTAGTGACGAAGACCAAGCCAACCATCATCCGCATGAGCAGCAAGCCGAGATCGGTGAAACGCGTGAGTTGAGGGAACATGACCGATTTCTTCGATGATACGGATTTGGTTAAGGTTGGTAGATCGAACGTCGGAAACCTCCAGGAGTTCGATTGCGGGGGCCAAAGCCCGATTTTCTGAAATACCTTACACGGCACTGAAGCGCCGCCCTTCCACGGTAGTGCAGGCTGGCGTTTCATCCCAGCAATGGTTCAACGTTTCAAGCTTTGCCCCGAATCTTTGCCCACCACCAGCGGACGCCGACGAAGAGGAATCGCCAGTCGCTGAAGAATTCTGGCGGCTTGCCTTCGAAGGCATGACCGATGAATTGGAAAACCCATCCCGTGACAAATAGAGCCAGGGCATATGGCCAGAGCCAGTGGACAAAAATACTGCCGAGAAAAACCAGGACCGAGAGCAGGATGGTGGGAATGCCAAGCGTGTGGCAGAGGCGGTTCATGGGATGCTGGTGGCTGGACGCATATTGCGCGATCCATTGCTCGTTGGTGCGATTGCCCAGCATGGCGATGGGATGATACAACGGCCGGCAGGGATTTGCACGAATTCCCTCAGCCGGTGATGACTCACCCGGTGATGACCCGGTGATGACTCAGTTGAGGCCTCCGCTGCCCGCGTGGTAGCATCCTAAGTTTTGGCGGGTGATGTTGGGCTGGCCTGTCTACTGCACTAATTCTCTTCTGGGCCTTCTCTGTCTGCACGCCTGCGAAGGAGCCTACTCGTGAAAGTTTATACCGGAGAAAACATTCGAAATGTTGCAATTGTTGGGCACGGGCATGCGGGGAAAACCTCGCTGCTCTCGGCCATGCTTTATACCACGGGGGCAACGCCGCGGCTGGGGCGGGTGGACGACGGGTCGGCGACCACCGATTACGACGAAGAAGAAATCGCGCGCAAGATGTCGATTGCGGCGTCAGCAGCTTACCTGGAGTGGGGCAAGACGAAGATCAATGTAATCGATACGCCGGGATTCAATATGTTTGTGCACGAGGCGCGGATGGTCCTGCCGGTGGTAGATGCGGCGATTGTGGTGGTGGACGGCGTGGCGGGCGTCGAGGTGGTGACGCAGCGAGTTTGGAACGATTGCGAGGAGTACAAGACACCGCGGCTCATTGTGGTAAACCGCATGGACCGTGACCGGGCGAACGCGGAGCGCGTGCTGGAGTCGCTGATCAATGCGTTTGGACGAAATGTGATTCCGATCGCGCTGCCCATCGGGAGCGAGAAGAGTTTGACCGGCGTGGTCGACCTGGTGCGCATGAAGGCCTACACCTACGAGTTGGGTGGAAACGGCAAAGGGAAAGAGACGGAGATCCCGGCCAGCATGCGGGCGCAGGTTCAGGAATCGCACGAACAACTCGTGGAACTGGTGGCCGAAGGCGATGACAAATTGATGGAGAAGTTCTTCGAGGCGGGAACGCTGGGAGAGGAAGATCTGATTCCCGCGCTGCATAACGCGATTCGCGAGGACCGGCTCTTTCCGGTGGTCTTTGCCTCGGGGCTCGGCAACATCGGGGCCGACCGCGTGATGGACTTCATCGTCGACTACACTCCCGCGCCCTCCGAGCATGAGTGGATACAGGGCGAACCGGCTGCGGCGGGCAATGGGGACGCGCCGAAACGGCATGAGACCGATGCGGAGCCTATGTCGCTGTACGTGTTCAAGACGATCTCCGATGCGTTCGCGGGACGCATTTCCTACTTCAAGGTTTTCTCCGGCGTGCTGAAGAATGAATCGACAGTACAGAATTTCTCGCGAGGATCGGCCGAGAAGTTCTCGCATATTTCCATCATGCAGGGAAAAACGGCAGTGCCGGTCACGGAGCTGCATGCGGGAGATATTGGCGCCGTGGCGAAATTGAAAGATACGCTGACCGGCGACACCCTGGGAGACAAGGCGGCGCCGATTCTGTATCCGCGAGTGAAGCTGCCGGAGCCGGCGATCACGTTTGCCATTGAGCCGAAGAGCCGCGCGGATGAGGACAAGCTGGGGCCGGGGATCCACAAGCTGATGGAAGAGGATGCCATGCTACGGTTCTTTCGGGACGCGCAGACCCAGGAATTTCTGATTGCTGGCACCGGGCAGCAGCATATCGAGGTCATTGTTTCGAAACTCAAGAAGCGGTATCACACCGAAGTGATTCTGAAAGCGCCCAAGGTGCCTTACCGGGAGACGATTCGCGGCAAGGCCGACGTGCAGGGACGGCACAAGAAGCAGACCGGTGGTCACGGACAGTACGGGGACTGCAAGATCAAGATGGAGCCCATGCCGCGCGGCGGACAGTTTGAATTTGTTAATGATATTTTTGGCGGAGCGATTCCGAAGAACTACATTCCGGCCATCGAAAAGGGGATCAAGGACGCAGCGGCGCGCGGATATCTAGCGGGATATCCCGTGGTGGATTTCCGCGTGATTCTGTATGACGGTTCGTATCATGATGTGGATTCGAACGATATGTCGTTCCAGATGGCGGGACGTATTGCCTTCCGAAAAGCAATGGAGCAGGCCAAGCCCACTCTGCTGGAACCGGTGATGACCGTCGAGATCACTGTGCCGGACGAGTTTGCAGGCTCGATCATGGGCGATTTGAACAGTCGACGTGGGCGAATCCAGGGCATGGATAACAAGGCTGGCAACACCGTGGTGAAGGCCGAAGTGCCCATGGCAGAGATGCTGACCTACGGTGTGGATCTTACCTCAATGACGCAAGGGCGCGGCAGCTTCAATATGGAAATGCACCATTACGACACCGTACCCGGACAACTGCAGGAAAAGATTATTGAGAAGGCCAAAGGGGAGCGGGGAGAGGTGAAAGACGAGGAAGAGTGAAAAGAGGACTTGCGAGGCAGGATGGGCTTGCAGCGGCTGTGCTCACATCAGGGATCCTTCGACTGCGCTGGATCGTCCTTCGGGCGATCCAGCTTCGCTCAGGATGACTGGCAGAAAAGTAATGCGAGGTTGATCATGAAAGTAGTGGTGGTTGCTATCTGCTCTTTATTTGCTTTGATACTTGCAGGGAATGCCGCCGAGACGCAAAGGTTTTCCACGTCGGCCGGGCCGGTGAAAATCACTCCGCTGTATCACGCCAGCACGCTGATCGAGGCGGGAGGGAAGACGATTTATCTCGATCCTGCCAAGCCTGCGAAACTGTCGGGCCTTCCGAAGGCCGACCTCATTCTGATTACCGACATTCACGGCGACCACATGGATCCTGATTCGATCAAGGAAATCAGCAAGGCGGGCACTGAAATTCTGGCGGCGCCGGCAGTCGTTGCAACCGTCAACAGTGCCAGGCCGATTGCCAATGGAGAAACGAAGAACTGGCAGGGATGGACGATTGAGGCGATTGCCGCATACAACTTGAAGCGCGGGCCGGAGCCCGGAAAGCTCTTTCACGACAAGGGACGCGGCAACGGGTACGTACTCACTTACGGCGGCAAGCGCTTCTATTTCTCCGGTGATACCGAAGGCATTCCGGAGATGCGTGCGCTCAAGAATATCGATGTGGCATTTGTGTGCATGAATCTGCCCTACACCATGCCGCCGGAAGAAGCAGCTGACTCGGTAAAAGCTTTTCATCCGAAGATTGTCATCCCCTACCACTATCGCGGATCCGATCTCGCCGTATTTCAGAAAGCGCTGGAAGGGACCGGGATCGAGGTTCGGTTGCTCGACTGGTATCCAAAGTAAGAGGCGAGGCTCTCCTACACAGTTCGTGTTAACATCCGGCCAGTGGCCACCGCCAAGAACAATTTGAATTACAACCCGGAGCGCCTGGTCTCGGCTGCCCCGGTTGAGGACGATTCTTCATTTGAGCTGAAGCTGCGGCCGCAACGGCTGGGCGAGTTTATAGGGCAGGCCAAGGTCAAAGAAAATCTGGCGGTGGCGATTGAGGCGGCGCGGTCGCGTGGCGAGGCCATGGATCATGTGCTGCTTTATGGCCCGCCAGGCCTGGGAAAGACTACGTTGGCCAACATCATCGCCAACGAGCTGGGCGTGCACTTCCAACCGACGGCAGCGCCGCTGTTGCAGATCAAAGGCGATCTGACGGCGATCATCACCAACATGCAGGAGAAGCAAGTCCTGTTCATCGATGAGATTCACCGGCTGCAGCCGGTGCTGGAAGAGTTGCTCTACTCGGCCCTCGAAGATTACAAGCTCGACATCATTATTGGGCAGGGGCCTTCGGCGCGCACCCATACGCTGGAAGTGAAGCCGTTTACTTTTGTTGGCGCGACCACGCGGGCCGGGTTGATTTCGGCACCGTTGCGATCGCGTTTCGGGATCGTGCTGCGGTTGGAGTTCTACACTGCGGAAGATTTGCGGGTGATCGTGGAGCGGTCGGCGGAAATCCTAGGCGTGCAAGTCGATGACGCCGGAGCGATTGAGATTGCCAGCCGGTCGCGCGGAACGCCGCGTATCGCCAACCGATTACTGCGTCGCGTGCGCGACTATGCGCAGGTGCGTGGAGCGGGAAAAATCGATTTGCCGACCGCGCAAGCCGCGCTGCAAATGCTGGAAGTCGACAAGTACGGCTTCGACGAGGTGGACCGAAAGCTGCTGCTCACGATTATCGAAAAATATCAGGGTGGGCCGGTGGGCTTGAATACACTGGCCGCGGTGCTCGCCGAAGAGCCGGACGCGATTGAAGAGGTCTACGAACCCTTCCTGATGCAGATTGGATTTCTAAACCGCACGCCGCGCGGGCGCGTGGCCACCCAGCTGGCGTACGAGCACTTCAACATCACGCCGAGCCGCCGTCAGAGTTCGTTGTTCTAGATCCTCGTCGTCTACAACCCCTCGCCCTATTGCTGAATGTCTGAGAATCTAGTTTCGGGGTTCGTTACAAACGTTTGTTTTTTGTCTAGTTAGGCCGAATATGGTGTATCTTCCTCAATTCCCCTTTGGTAGCGGCCAGGGTTGAATCTGGCTTGGGGCGGCGTCCAGAGATCATGCATTCTGCGAGGTTTGCGATATTGGCGGTCTGGCTGACGTCTGGGCTGGCATCGCACACCTTGGCTGCTCCCTGGCAGCAGTCCGGGGCAACGCAGAACGCAATCTCGGCTCAAGGCACCTCGACAGGGCAAAATTCCACTCCACAGAATTCACGGACCACGCCGCAGAATCCTCCGCCTCCCCCGGAGGCGAATCCCGCGCCGCCGGGAGAAAAACCTCCGCCGAGCCGGCAAAATCCTGCGCCCTCGGCTCAGGAGCCAGAGCCGGGGATAAGGAATCCGGAGATTCGGCCTGCGCCGAAGCCGGAAATCGCTCCTCCGGCCCTCACCATTCCAAGGCTGACCCGGGCTCCCGAACTGGAAGATTTTCTCGGCATGAAGCCGGTGGGCGAGGCGGGGTTGCAGATGGCAAAGGTTACGGGCTTTGTGCAACGCAATCCGCATGACGGAGAGAAGGTTTCGGAACAGACAGCCGCTTATCTTGGCTACGACCAGAAGAATCTGTACGTCGTATTTGTGTGTTTCGACGATCCCAAGAGAGTGCGGGCGCGCATGTCGCGCCGCGAAGATGTCTATGACGATGACGATGTCGAAGTGATGCTCGATACGTTTCACGACCGCCGGCGCGCCTATGCCTTCCAGACCACTCCGCTGGGCGTGCAGTGGGACGCGATCTGGAGCGAAGCCACGCGAGATGAGATCCTGGGAAATTTCGATACCTCGTTCGATACGGTCTGGGATTCCAAAGGGAAAGTCACAAGCCGCGGCTACGTGGTATGGATGGCCATTCCGTTCAAAAGCTTGCGCTTTCCTTCTACGAAAGAACAGGAGTGGGGAATCATTCTTTATCGTGGAATCGTTCGCAAAAACGAGGACGCATTCTGGCCGCAGGTTACCTATAAAGTGGCGGGCAGGCTGGGACAAGCCGCAACCCTGTACGGCCTGGAAGGAATATCGCCAGGCCACAGCATCGAACTGATTCCTTATGGGATCATGCGCGGATTCCGCGGGCTGGACCAGCGTGATCCTTACAATCCGTATTTTCAAAATGCGGTGGCACAGGGGCAGATTGGCATGGATGCGAAGTTCGTTATCCACGATCACTTTGTGCTGGATATGACGGCGAATCCCGACTTCAGCCAGGTGGAGTCGGAAGATCCGCAGATTACGGTCAACCAGAGGTTCGAAGTCTATTTTCCTGAGAAGCGTCCATTTTTTTTGGAGAACGAAGATTACTTCCGCACGCCGTTCGATTTATTTTTCACCCGCAATATTCAGGATCCTTCCGCCGGAATCCGTCTCACCGGAAAAGAGGGTCCGTATTCCGTCGGTCTGATGGCCACCGACGATCGCGCCGCCGGGCTGGCGGTTCCAGATTTCTGCCCGGCTACCTCCTTTATTTGTTCGAGCGGCCTCTCGGGCATTCGTTCTTACTTCACCATCGCGCGCGTGAGTCGCGACATTTTCAAGGAGTCGAGTGTGGGCGCGGTTTACACCGACTGGGAGTGTCCCACAACCGGCGAGTTTAATCGCGTCGGCGGAATCGACACGCGGCTGAAGTTCAACGCCAACTGGACCCTGGACGGACAGGCCGTAGTGGGTTCGAGCAACCTGCAGGGGCTGAACACTAGCAATTTGGAGACCACCTGCGAGTACAACTTGTATCCGTTCAGCTCAGGGAATGCCGGTAACAACAACTACTACGCGGGCCCTGCGGACAAACTCGACTTGAAGCGCGACGGACTGCATTTTTCCTACGAGGGAATTTACGATGACATCAGCCCGGGATTTGTAACCGTCCCGGGTTTTGTGAACCGCGTGGATATTCGCGAACTTTACCAGACCGCAGATTACCGTTTCCGTCCTAAGAAAGGGTGGATCGTCGACTGGGGGCCTTCGTTGAACCAACGCTATGTCTTCGATCACGAAGGCAACCGCCTGGATACGGATTACCAGCCGTACCTGGCAATCCAAGGGCGTGGTCAAACTTTCATTTACCTATTTCCCTATGAAGAATTAAGAGAGCGCCTGCGGCCGCAGGATTTCTGTTTTCTAGGCTTCTCTTGCCAGTTGCCCAACCAGGATTATCACGAACACAGCAGTGGCGCCGCGATACAGACAAGTATTTTGCCCAAAGTCACCTTCGGTGCCAGTTACCATTGGGGAGACGGAGCGAACTTCGTGGCATCCCCCAGTGCTCCGCCGCCGCTCAAGCAACCATTCGTCGCACGCCAGGATACGGCCACCGGTACGCTGACGCTGCGTCCGATGAAGCCCTTGAAGATTGAAAACACCTATCTCTTCGAGCGCTTGCGAGCCACACAGAACGAATATCTTTTCGCCCTCTCGCAAATTCCAGGCTTCCGCATCGGACAAGGGATTTTCAACGACCACATCCTGCGCAGCAAATGGAACTGGCAGTTTACCCCGCAACTTTCGCTGCGCCTGATTCTGCAATACAACGCGTTGTTGGCCAATACCCCGGGTAATACGGTTTACCCATACACCTACCTGCCGACGGAAAAGGAATTCAATGTCGACTTCTTGCTCACTTATCTCGTCCATCCGGGTACGGCGATTTATGTCGGCTACAACAGCGATCTGCAGAATCTGAATCACGGACTGAACCAAGATCCGGCAGGCTTGGCGGGGCTGTATACGGCGAAGGGCTTCATCAATGATAGCCGGCAGTTCTTCGTGAAAGTGTCTTACCAGTTCCGCTTTTGAAAGAAGCCATCGCCTGCCAACTCTCCGCCGCGATGGCTCGCGGAATCGGCCGGCTCGCGGTTGCTGAATCCTCCGAGATTCCGGTAGAATCTAATGATTCGAATTGAGGTCAGAACCAATGAAAGCAGCCATTCATCCCGCTTATAACGAAGTTCGCGTGCATTGCGCGTGCGGTAATGCGTTTGTTACCCGCTCGACTCATAAAGGCGATATCAGCGTTGAAATTTGCTCTGCATGCCATCCCTACTTCACCGGTAAGCAGAAACTGATGGATACTGCCGGCCGTGTGGAGCGCTTCCGCCGGAAATACGCGAAGAATACGCCTGAGGCGGCAAAGAAATAACCTTCTCGACACCGATTAAGACAGCCCTCGCCTACGCGGCGGGGGCTTTCGTTTAGAGGAGGGCTACAGCGACTCTCAGGCAATTCTTGTCTTGCGCCGCAGTACCCAGCACTCAATCAGCAGACCGATCAAGATGGGCACAATACCATCCGCCATCTGATATGCCGTGAATCGCGAAGGCCAGGGCACTTGCTCTATCGGTCACTCTTTGGCGGTGAAATGTTCAATAAACCAATTCAGAGTCCTAGCGAGCAGTGACATGACTGAAGGCTCTGCCACGAAACGAATGATCGACCAGGTACCCAGGTGCAACAGGGCACGCGGCGATGACAGGCGGAGCCCATCGTCGAAGCAACCTGCAGATTCCGGGAATTGTGCCTCTCTCGAACACATTCGTTCCCCGGTTTTCTGATCTGGTTGAGGGGTTTCTCCGAGAACGCTGGACTTAGCCTTTGCGGGATAGAGCCAACCAGCGAGCAGATATGCCGTAATCAGATAGAGAGCGATCCTTGTCATGGTCGAAGGGATCGACTAAGTCATCGAAAGCCGATGACCAGCCGCCGGAGGTTATGTTCTGTAGAGTGAACGTGGCACCGATGTATTCGGTGAGCAGGATTTGGCGGATTGTGCGCATCGGGAACTCCAGGTCGTCCGCATTGTCGCATGTCGGCGAAGTCGCTGAAAGGAAGTAGAATACAGGCGTGAAGAAGTTTTGGGATAACCCGTCTGGGGGGGAGGCTCGCGTCCGGGAGGCAGCGCCGCTGAAGCCCGTTCCCACGAGCCTTTCTATCGGTACGGTGAGCATCACCCCTGCCACGGTCCTCGCGCCTATGGCTGGCGTCACCGACACGGTCTTCCGGCGCTTCATCCGCAATCTCGGCGGCTGCGGTCTGATCATGACCGAATTTACGTCGGCTGACGGAGTGCTTCGCAAGAAGGACCAGAAAGCCAAGCGCTACCTCCATTTTTATGAAGACGAGCATCCTATCTCCGCGCAGCTTTTCGGCAGCGATCCGCAAGTGATGGCCGAGGCCGCGCGTATGGTCGAAGGACTCGGCTTCGATCTGGTGGATTTGAACCTGGGCTGCCCCGCGAAGAAAGTGGTGACGTGCAACGGAGGCTCCGGTTTGCTTCGCGATCTGCCCGCGATCGGAAAGATTTTCGAATCCGTGCGCGCGGCCGTGAAAATTCCTTTCACCGTGAAGTTCCGCGCCGGATGGAACGACGATGAGATCGTCTGCGTGGAGTTGGCTCGGATGGCGGAATCGTGCGGGTTGGCAGCGGTTGCGTTGCACGCGCGAACTCGTGAGATGGGTTACAGCGGTCAGGCCCGTTGGGAGTGGATTGCAGCGGTGAAGGATGCCGTAAAGATTCCCGTGATCGGCAACGGCGACATTCGCACCCCCGGAGACGCCTGCGCCATGGTTATGCAAACCGGCTGCGATGCGGTGATGATTGGGCGGACAGCGCCCTCCAATCCGTGGATCTTCCGGCAGATTCAGCAGTATTGTGCCGGGATGCGATACGCCGAGCCGTCCGAGGCCGACCGGTACCAGATGATCCGCACCTACTTCCAGATGCTGATCGAAGAGGAGTTGCCTGACGCTGTCGGCAAGATGAAGCAGTTCGCCTCCTGGTTCACGCATGGCGTGCCGGGAGGGGCAGGGCTGCGCAAGGCGATCTACGAGTCGAAGAGCGCCGTGGAGATTTTGCACCGGGTAGAAGAGTTCTTCGAGGCCAGGCTGTGTGGCGTCGGTGTCCCTTCGGCAAGCTCAGGGCACCCTCTTGCCCGCGAGACTGTCTAAGGCACCTTAGCCACCATCTTCCCCGACTCATCCTTGTCCACATACGCCCACGGCAACTTCGCGTCATGGGTGAAAACCGTCAGCCACTTCTGGGGAATCGCCTTCGCGTAATACTGCTTCTTGCTCTCGATGGTCTGTAGCGGATAGAGGTCGAAAGCCATGCCCCAGGTGATGTCGATGTGCGCGGTGGTTGGGACGAGGTCGGAAATGTAGCAGGCGGCGCGGCCTTTACTTTCGACAATTACGGCTTGCATGTGCGCGGTGTGGCCGGGGAAAGTTTTCACCGAGACGCCGGGGACAATTTCCTCGCCGCCTTTTAGCAGCGTCATCTGTCCGCTTTGCACGAGCGGATCGTAGTTATCGGGGATGTAGCTGATGGAGTCGCGCTCGCTGGGACGGCGCGCATATTGCCACTCGCCCTCCGGCGCGTAATATTTCGCTCGCGGAAAAGTCGGGACGATCTTTCCGCTCGTGTCGTGCACCGTATTCCAGCCGCAGTGGTCGAAATGCAAGTGAGTATTGATTACGGTGTCGATGTCTTCCGGCGCGACTCCTCCAGCTGCTAGATTCGTAAGCAACTGCGCGGGCTGGCCGTAGAACTTGATCATGCGTTCCAACAACTTGTTGCCCATTCCCGTCTCGACCAGGACATTTTGCTTACCGGTGCGGATGAGGAGTGAATTGAGGCCCGCCTGGACGTAATTTCTCTCGTCGGCCGCCGCTTTGCGCGACCACATGATCTTGGGAATGACGCCGAAGAACGCGCCACCGTCCAGCGGGTACGTGCCGTCGGAGAAGATGCTCAGCTCGAAGTCGCCCAGGGTCAAACGCTGCATGAAGCTAGTGTGCCACAGAGTAGAACGGAGTTTCCCGCGCGAAACTGCGGTACTCTCATCCATATGGAACGCCCGGCCAGCGTCACTGTGATCGCCGCTCTGTTTTTCCTGGTCGCGGCATATTTGGTCACGCTTGGCATCATTGAATTCGTGGCGCCCGACACTGTTTCAACGACGCTGAGAGCGGGGGTTACGTATGGGAGAGAACTAACCGGATCACAGACGGCTTTATGTGTAGGTGCAGGATGGGCGCTAGTCGGCTGGGGACTTTATCGGCTCCGCGATTGGGCGCGGTGGTGCGCGATGGTTATCCTGGTGGTCGGAATCGCCGGATCGGTGCCCGCTGTTTCCGCGGCCGCGAGGGATCTGACTTGGCGTTTCTTCTGGTACGGCGCCCACGTCATGGTCCGAGTTGTGATGGTATGGTACTTGGCCGCATCCCCCGAGCTGATCGAGGCTTTCACCCGAAAGCGACGCGACGACACTGCGCTAAGCTAGCGGGCCCGCTCGCGCGTACCCGCCAGAAACTTAGCGCCTCGCCTTAGCCGTCTCTTTCTCGCCGACGCGTTGGCTGACCTCGAATTTCATCTTGCCAGTCTTGTTATCGGCAGCGACCACGATGTGGTCGCCGTGCAGAACTTTTCCGTCGAGAATCTTCAACGCCAAAGGGTCTTGCACCAGCTTCTGAATCGCACGCTTCAGCGGACGAGCTCCAAAGTTGGGGTCGTAACCTTGCGTAAAGAGCAGGTCCTTTGCGGCGTCCGTTAGTTCGATCGAGATCTTGCGGCCAGCGAGCAGGCGCCGCACATCTTCCAGACGCAGTTCGATGATCTTGACCAGTTGCTCTTTGCCGAGCGGACGGAAGACGATAATGTCGTCGACACGGTTCAGGAACTCCGGCCGGAAGTGTCCGTGCAGCGCGTTTATCACCTGCCCACTCGCCTTCTCCAAATCTTCGGGAGTGCGCAGAGTGTCGGCTTGCAGATAACTGGAGCCAAGATTCGACGTCATGATGATGATCGCGTTCTTGAAATCGACCACGCGGCCTTTGCCGTCGGTGAGGCGGCCGTCGTCCATGATCTGCAGCAGGATGTTGAAAACATCGGGATGACCTTTTTCGATCTCGTCGAAAAGCACGACCGCGTAGGGACGGCGGCGAACTTGCTCAGTAAGCTGCCCGCCTTCTTCATAACCCACATATCCCGGAGGGGCGCCAATCAGGCGCGCGACCGAATGCTTCTCCATGTATTCCGACATATCGATGCGGAGCAGTGCGCGCTCGTCGTCAAACAAAAATTCGGCGAGGGCGCGAGCCAGTTCGGTTTTGCCTACGCCGGTGGGACCGAGAAATATGAAGGAACCAATCGGGCGCTTGGGATCGCTGAGCCCAGCGCGCGAACGGCGAATCGCATTGGCCACTCGCTCCAGGGCTTCGTCCTGGCCAATGACACGCTGGCGCAGGCGATCTTCCATGGTGACCAGCTTCTTCACTTCCCCTTCGAGCATCTTGGAGACGGGGATGCCGGTCCACTTGGAAACGATGTGGGCTATGTCTTCTTCGTCCACTTCTTCTCTAAGCATGCGCGGAGCGCCGGCGCCTTTGCCGTCAATCTTGGCGGTCAGCTGGGCCAGCTCTTCTTCAGCCTGACGCAGCAATCCGTAGCGGATTTCTGCAACCCGCTGCAGGTTGCCTTTGCGTTCTTCGGTTTGCTCTTCGATCTTGAGCTTCTCGATTCTTTCTTTCAGCTCGCGAGAGCGGGCGATCAGATCTTTTTCTTTTTTCCAATTGGCTTTGAGAGCGTTGGACTTCTCGCGAATTCCCGCCAGTTCTTTCTCGATGACGGTGAGGCGTTCCCGCGAGTTGGCATCGTCTTCTTTCTTCAGCGCCTGCTTTTCGATTTCCAGTTGTGTGGCGCGGCGCTCGAGTTGATCGATGTCGGTGGGAAGCGAGTCGATCTGGATGCGGATCGAGGCGGCAGCTTCGTCGACCAGGTCGATAGCCTTGTCGGGCAGGAAGCGGTCGGAGATATAGCGATGCGAAAGCGTGGCGGCCGCGACGATCGCCGAGTCTTTGATGCGGACGCCGTGGTGCACTTCGTACTTTTCCTTCAGCCCGCGAAGAATGGCGATGGTGTCTTCGACATTGGGTTCGCCGACGAAGACAATCTGGAAGCGGCGCTCGAGGGCGGCATCTTTTTCAATGTATTTGCGGTACTCGTTCAGCGTGGTGGCGCCGATGGCGCGCAGTTCACCGCGAGCGAGCGCAGGCTTGAGCATGTTGGCAGCGTCAATGGCGCCTTCGGCAGCCCCGGCGCCGACCAGAGTGTGCAGCTCATCGACGAAGAGGATGATCTGCCCCTGGGAGTCTTCGATTTCCTTTAAGACGGCCTTGAGGCGGTCTTCGAACTCACCGCGATATTTCGCGCCGGCTAGCATGGCGCCGAGGTCGAGCGCGACTAGGCGTTTGTTTTTGAGGGCTTCGGGCACATCGCCCGAGATGATGCGCTGGGCAAGGCCTTCGACGATAGCGGTTTTGCCCACGCCGGGCTCGCCTATGAGTACCGGATTGTTTTTCGTACGTCGGGAGAGAACCTGGACCACGCGGCGGATTTCTTCGTCGCGTCCGATTACGGGATCGAGCTTGCCCCGGCGCGCCTGCTCGGTGAGGTCGCGGGCATAGCGCTCAAGAGCTTGATACTTGGCCTCGGGATTCTGGTCGGTGACTTTTTGCGAGCCGCGCACAGAGGTGAGAGCCTTCAGGATTGCGTCGTACGAAGCGCCGTGGCGGGCGAGGATCTGCTGGGCGGCATCCTGCTTGAGGTGCGTGATGGCGAGCAGCAGGTGCTCGGTGGAAACATACTCGTCCTTGAAGTTGGAAGCCTCTTTAAACGCTTGCTCAAGCAGTTTGTTGACGGCGCTTGAGAGCGTGGCTTGTGTGGCCTCTCCGGAAACTTTAGGAAGCTTTTCGATGTCGCGATAGAGATCGCTGAGAACGGCTTGCGGGCCGATGCCGATTTTTTCCAGCACCGGTGGGACGATACCCTCTTTATCTTCGAGAAGTGCGGCGAGCAGGTGGATTGGCATTAGCTCCGGGTTTCCGTGCTCGGAGGCGAGATGGTTCGCACGCTGGATGGCTTCCTGTGCTTTTACTGTGAACTTTTCCCAACGAATGGCCATGGGGTAACTCCATTTAGTAATTTGGTGATTGCGTGATTGGGCAATTTGAAAAACCGTGGTTTGAGGTTTCGAAGTGCCCAATCACACGATCGCTAAGTTGCCAGAAATAAATTGGGAGGCAGCCATTTTCTGCCGCCTCCCAAGATTGTAGACTGTCGAGCTGTCGCTCGACCGGACAGCCGAGGGCGGCTGTCCCCAAAAGAACCCAGCCTTACGCGGCTTTGCTGGGGCCTTTGGCCTCGAGTGTCTTCTTCTCAGCGGCCTTCTCGCTGCCGATGTTGACTTTGATCTGTTTCGGCTTGGCTTCAGCTTTCTTGGGCAAAGTGATCTTCAGCACGCCCTTGTCGTAGTCGGCCGAAACTTTTTCGGAGTCCACGGTGGTGGGCAGAGTGAAGGTGCGGGTAAAGCTGCCATACTGACGCTCTACGCGGCGGTAATTCTCTTCCTTTTCTTCTTTTTCGATCTTGCGCTCGCCGTGTAGGGTGAGGGTGAGGTTCTCCAGGCGAATGTCGATGTCTTTCTCGTCGATTCCGGGCACCTCGATCTTCAAAGTGACATTGTGCTCGTCTTCGTAGACGTCGACGGCTGGGGCGAAGCTCGATGCAGTGAGGGACTCATCATCCCGGCCACCTTCGTTATGGGACTCGCGGAACAGGCGGTTCATGCGGTCTTGCAGGGTGGAAAACTCACGGAAAGGCTCCCAACGGGTTAATACGGTCATGGTAATGATCTCCTTCTGTGCTCAGTTTTCAGAAATTCGGCGTTGCCGCTCAGAATCTTAGATGTGTAATCAGCACAAAGGAAGCATAAAATGTGAGTTAGTCATTGTCAAGTATGATGGCGATATTTATTTTCAATAGCTTACATAAGCTATAACGCACTTCAGATAGGCAGTTTCGGGGATGTTAAGGAGAATGGGGTGGTCCTTCGCCTGTCCTCGGACTTCGAGGAGCCGGAGGACACGGTGAGCGTCGCGGGCAGCGGTGGCCAGCATTTCCAGGAAATCATGTTGACTGACGTGGTAGGAGCATGAACAGGTCACTAGGATTCCATTGGGGCGGAGCATCTTCAGCGCCCGGAGGTTGAGTTCTTTGTAGCCGCGAATGGCGGCGTCGATTTCGCGCTTGGATTTGGCGAAGGCGGGCGGATCCAGGACGATTGTGTCGTACTGCCGGCCGGTGGTCGAATAGTCCTTGAGCAGATCAAAAGCGTTCGCCTCCGTCCAGTCGATTTCACGATGGTTGAGCGCGGCGTTCTGATCGGCAACTTCGAGGGCGGGGCGGGAGCTGTCGACGCCGGAGACGTGGGAGCAGCGCGGAGCGAGATGGAGCGCGAATCCGCCCTGGTAGCAGAAAGCGTCCAGTGCTTCGCCGCGAGCGTATTGGGCAGCGGCGGCGTAGTTCTCGCGTTGGTCAAGGAAGGCTCCGGTCTTCTGGCCCGCGAGAGCGTCGAAACTAAATTTGACGGCATTCATGGTGAAGATGGTGGAACTTAGTTGACCGATGAGCAGTCCGGATGGGCGCGGCGGAAGTTCCTCGAGCTGGCGGACTCGCGGATCCACGCGCTCGACAATCGAGGTGGGATGTAGTTTCTCGGTCAACTCGGAAATCAATGTGCTGCGCACGATCTCCGCATCCATGGCTTGAGTGAGAATCTGCGCCGAGAGAATGTCGTTGTAGCGATCGACAATAAGACCCGGCAGGAAATCGGCTTCGCTGAAGATGGCGCGGTAGGCATTCGTGTCGCGAACCATCGGCTCCCGGTAGGCGGTGGCCTCCGTGATGCGCTGACGAAGCAGAGCTGGGAAATCAGCCACCGGCTCGCACGAAATCAAGCGCACGGCGATTTGCGACGAGCTGGAGTACAGAGCGCTACCAAGAAATTTCCCACGCTGATCGACGACCGCCACGAGCGAACCGGGCGGAACTCCGTCGGAGGAGACGATGTCAGAGCGATAGACCCAGACGTGGCCATCCCTCAGGCGAGTAGCTCCGCGGAGAGAAACCTTGACGGTAGGGACACCAGGACCGCCAGTCATCTTGAGCATCCAACAATCTTAAACTCTGGGAGCTAACTGGCAGCTTGTTCGGTGGGAACTGCGGGCGTTCCAGACTTGGTAGATGGGCGCGAATTCATTTCGTAGCGGGCGGCTTCGAGATCGGTGTGAAGGGAATCGAGCGCGGTCATGGGCATCTCGGCGCCCCACTCCTCCATCTCGGCGTCGGACCAGCTTCCGTTGAGGCGAATGGCGCCGGTGATGTCTTCGGGAAAGGCGTGGCGGAAATCCCCTTCGCGAATGAGGATATCTCCGATGAGCCGTCCGGTACCCAGGTCGAAGACGCGACGGGTGGCTTGACCGCCGGCGTTGCTGAGGCACAGGAAAACTTCTCCGGCATCACCGAATTCAGCTCGGTAATACCAGGCTTGTTGCGCGTCGATTTTGGGATGATGGCGGCGGGTGCGTTTGTGTTCCGGCTCGAGCGCCTGCATTTCGTTCGCGGGATTGAAGTAAAGAATACGCTGGCAGGAATCACAGACTACAGTTTGCTGTCCGGTGCGGACCTCGTTGTAGGTTTGCGGACGCAACATGACTTGGCAGGCCATGCATTTGTGGTCGCTTACCTCGGAGATACCGCTGCCGCGAAATTTGGAAACGCGCTCGTAATGGCGCAGGAGATCCTCGTTCACCCCCGCGCGCATCTGGTCGCGTCTGGCGCGCCATTCGGTGAGCTGCTTTTGATCCTCGGCGGTGCGATGGCGGGCTTCCTCTTTTTCCTTTTCGATCTCGGCGGTTTCAGCTTTCAGCTCAACCTGGGCGGCCTTGACTTCTTTGTCGCGCGTGTCGGCATTGACCATCAACTCGAGAATCTTGTCCTCGTTTTCGGCGATTTCCTTCTCCGCAAACTGGATCTCTTGCAATAAAGCCTTGTATTGCTCATTGGTCTTTACGGCCAGGGACTGATCGCGATACTTGGAAATCTTGCCGCGCAGGTCCGTGATGGCGGTTTCGTACTTGCGGCGGGCAGCTTCGTCGGACTTGACGGCGGCTTGAGCTTTTTCCAGCTGGAGTTTGGTATTCGCCAGCTTGTGTTCGATGGCGGCGACGCGTTTCGGGAGCTCGGCGATTTCGTCCTGCAGGCGGCGGATGGCCTTGTCCGCATCTTGCAGCTGCAACAGGTTTTCTATTTCTGGAAGCATCCCGAGAGGACTCGAAGTTCATTCTAACACGCGGGAATGCAGGTTTCGTGGGCAGGAGCGAGTGAAAGCGCCCACGGAAAGCCGTTTCGGTGTAAACTCTTTCGTTCCGCTTGCCCTCATTTCCTCTTTCTGGGGTTTTATTGTGAAAAGTTCTTTTTCTCTGGCTATGGTTGCTGCCGTCGCTCTTCTGTTTCGTCTAGTAACGGTGGGATGGGCGCAATCGTCATCACCGGTGAAGCCGCTGACCATTGAGGCGATTTATGCGCCTGGCGGCCTGAGTGGACGAGGTCCGGAGACCTTCGAGTGGAGTCCTGATGGAACCAAGCTTTCGTTCTTGCAGCGCGACGATGACGGGGAGCAGGGTGAACTGTGGTATGTGGACGTGGCCACGGGCGAGAAGAAAGTGTTGGTCAGCGCAGCCAAGCTGGCCGCGCTCGCGCCCGACTACACCAAAGTGAAAGATGAGCGAGAGAAGGAGCGGCTCACGCGGTATCACGTGGCGGCCTATTTGTGGGCTCCCGATTCGAGACACCTCATCTTTGACTCGCAGGGACAGCTTTGGCTGTTCGATTTGGCAACCAGCACCGCCGTGCAGTTTACTTCGGCGTCTGATCCCAGTGGCGATCCCAAGTTTTCTCCCGATAGCAGCCACGTTTCATACGTGCGCAAGCACAATCTCTACGTTCGACCGGTGACCGGCAAGGACGAGAAGCAGCTTACGAGAGATACGAAGCAAGACCTGTTCAATGGCGACATCGATTGGGTGTACGCCGAAGAGCTAGCTGTGCGGAGCAATTATTTCTGGTCGCCCGACAGCAAACAGATTGTGTTTTTACACATGGACGAAACCAAGGTGCCAACCTATCCCATCACGAACTGGATTCCGACGCACCCGACGGTGGACTACGAAAAATATCCGAAAGTCGGGGACCCCAATCCCACGGTGAAACTTGCGGTGGTGGATGCGAATAAGGGGAAGGTCCGCTGGATTTCTTTGACGGATGATGCGGAAGCTTACATCCCGCGCTTTGGCTGGGTGCGCGATGGAGTGGTGTGGGCGGAGGTATTGAATCGCGATCAGGACAAAATGGATTTGTATTTCGTTGATGCGAAATCGGGGAAATCACGAATCGTTTTGACAGAGACTACGCCCCGCGCCTGGATTGACTTCGATCATGTGGAGGTTCGTTTCCTGACCACCAAGGGCGCTTTCCTGTGGCCAAGCTGGCGTGACGGAAACATGCATCTGTACCTCTACAGCTTCGATCAGCAGAACCCGATGGCAGCAGACGCGAAACTGGAGCAGCAACTTACACACGGGGACTTTGAGGTGCTCGGGGTGGAAGGAATAGACGAAGCCGCAGGCACCGTATTTTTCTCATCGGACAAAGATGATCCGCGACAACGGCAAATTTTCTCGGCGAAGTTGGATGGAACGGGTTTGCAGCGGCTCACGCACGAAGAAGGAATGTATTCCGGAGAGTTTTCTGCAGACGGCAAACATTACGCGCAGACATTTATGGGCCCGCTGACTGCACCACAGATCTCTCTGTGCACGGTGGGAGCCACCTGTGCTCCAGTGTGGCAGGCCCGCGACGAAGTGGCGGAGTACGCACTGCGGGCTCCGAAGTTCCTGGAATTTCAAGCGGAGGATGGGGCGACACTTTACGGACGTCTTTTGCTTCCTCCGGACGCGCCAGCCGGCAGCAAGATTCCGCTGATCGTCAACATCTACGGAGGGCCAGCGGCGCAGATGGTCCTGAAAGAGCCGACGAATCCGTTTGACGAGATCCTGGCGCGGAAAGGTTTTGCAATCTTTTCGGTGGACAATCGCGGTACGCCGGGACGCGATCGCAAATTCCAGACGGCGATTCGCCATGAGTTCGGCGCGATCGAGTTGAAAGATCAACTCGCCGCGCTGGATCAGCTTTTCGCGCACTACCCGCAACTCGATCAAGACCGCGTAGGGATCTGGGGCTGGTCCAATGGCGGCTCGATGACGCTGTATGCCATGACCCACTCGGACCGCTTTCGGGCGGGAGTTGCGGTGGCTCCGGTGACCAATCAGATCAATTACGACACCATTTACACCGAGCGTTACATGGGCCAGCTCAAGGACGACCCGGCGGGCTACCGTGAGTCTGATGTTACAAGTGCCGCCGCCAACCTGCACGGCACCCTGTTGATCGCCCACGGGACAGGCGACGACAACGTCCATTTCCAGAACAGCGTGCAGATGATCAACGCGCTGATCAATGCAGGAAAACAATTCCGGCTGATGATCTACCCCAACAAAACCCACAGCATCGCGGGCAGCGAATCGCGGGATCAGCTGTTCCACATGATTGAGGACCACTTTGAGCGGGAACTGAAGTAGGAAGCGGCGCAGCAGAACAAAGTGGGCAGCACTTGCTATGTTTTTTTGTCGGGTTTCCGCGACGAACTTACTCGGTTCGAGGTTGTCTTTCGGGAGTCTTCTTTCGAAGAGCTATCGCTGGACGACCTCTCTTTGGAAGAGCTTTCCTTTGAGGAATCCTTGGGAGAATCTCCAGACTTAGACTTCTCTTCCTTCTTCGCGTCTGAACCTCCCCCATCGGACGCAGGGGCATGAGATTTGTTGGCGTAGTCGGTGACGTACCAACCCGATCCCTTGAACTGCACGGCGGGCGCGGAAATCATTTGCTCTACCGGGCCCCCGCATACCGGGCACTTCCTGACCATCTTGTCGGAAAACTTCTGGATTTTTTCGAAGCGATGACCGCACTTCTCGCACTGATATTCGTAAAGTGGCATGGGTTATGAGACAGTTGTGAGGAAATCTATTTTCAACTTGATTCTAGGGGTGCGGGTTGGATTGCGTCAATTCAAGGAAGGGCAGTGTACAGCGAGGGCAAAATGCTACTTGCCAAACCACGCCAGGTAGATTTCCGATTTTTGACTCGGGGTCGGGGCACGCGCACTCGCTCTTGCACCGCACTCCATTCGACGGCGAATGACTGCGGCACACCCATGCACGCAGTCTCATTCGGGCTGGCACGGACAGCATTGTCAATCCGCCAAATGGGGAACACGTCGCGAAGCGCAAGACGACGGCCCCCGAAGGAAGGAGAGTTGGACGCCACCTCAGATAGCAGCGGCAAGCGGAACGGCCGGCGACGAGGAGATGGCTGAACTAATGATCTTCCGGGAACTGTCCCGCGAGACGCTTGGTAGCTGTATTGCGCCATGCGCTGCGCATTGCCTTTGCAAGCGTCCGCTTGTTGGCGGCTTTGAGATTCACGCTGGTTGCGCCCCGGCGTCCCCATGCGCCCTTTACGGGCAGGAAAACTTCCGGCTGCGCTTTTGAGAAGTAATGTTGCTGCTCGGGGGTCAGTTTAACCATCCCCCAGCCCTTCTCGGGATGGCCGAGGGTGGCGAAGATCTTTCCGCGCACGCGAAAATCCGGATGATCCAGGTGTGCGCTTTCGATGGCTTGGGGTTGGGCGAGGGCCAGGCGGCGAAAATCGTTTGTGGTCACTCACCATCTCCCTGACATATGATGCGTACGAACAGCATAACCGTTCCGAGGCACAGGCGGTTACGGCCCCGCGGTGGTAGACTCCGGCCATGAAGGATGCAGGTTGGGAAGTGGGCGAGGTCGGCGAGTGCGAAATCGTTCAGCCAAAGAACAAGCTCTCTGCGCTTGCGCCGCGGCCAGCTCTCTACCTTGTCGCTACCCCCATCGGCAATCTGGAAGACATCACGTTGCGAGCGTTGCGCGTGCTCAAGGAAGTGGATGTGATTGCGTGCGAAGACACGCGGCAGACGCAGAAGCTGCTGAACCACTATGGCGTGACAACGCGTACCGTGAGCTACCATGAGCACAACGAAATGACGCGGGCGGCGGAACTGGTGAAAGATTTGCAGGAAGGAACGAGCGTGGCGCTGGTGACGGATGCGGGCATGCCGGGAATTTCCGATCCAGGATTCCGGTTGATTTCGCTGGCCATTCGGCATCATGTGCCGGTGGTTCCGATTCCGGGAGCGTCGGCATTTTTGGCGGCTTTGGTGGCGAGCGGGCTTCCGACCGATTCGTTCCGGTTCAGCGGATTTCTTCCGGCGAAGCGCGGTGAGCGACTGCAGGCGCTGGAGGCAGTCAAGACTTCACCACGCACCCTGGTTTTCTATGAAGCTCCGCACCGGGTGGTCGAAACGCTCACAGACGTGGTCGAGGTTCTTGGAAACGCCCGGCATGTGGTCATCGCGCGCGAGGTCACCAAGCTGCATGAAGAGTTTTTGCGCGGGCGCGCGGGCGAAGTGCTGGAGACCCTGAAGTCGCGCGCCGGAGTGAAGGGCGAGATCACGTTGCTGATCGGGAAAGCGGAGGAAACGGAATTGCACCCGGAAGGGGAGTCGAGCATTGGGGTTCGCCAGAGGGTCGAGCAGATCATATTGGAGGAAAAGGTGGATGAAAAAACCGCGCTGAAGAAAGTGGCTAAGGAGCGGGGAATTTCAAAGAGCGAGGCGTATCGGGAACTTCAGAGGAGTAAGTGACCGCGATCTGCAGACCTTACTTCCCCGCCAGCTCCCGCTTCACCACCTCGCTGACCATCTTTCCCTCCACGCGCATGCCGGCGCCATTGAAGCGAGCCATCGCGTTCTTCATGACCGCGCCCATGTCTTTCATCGGGGGAGAGCCCATCTCGGCGATTACGGCTTTTACTCCGGCGACGATTTCATCCTCGCTGGCGGCTTTGGGCAGATAGCTTTCGATCAGGACGATCTCGGCGGCTTCCTTGTCGGCCAACTCCTGGCGTCCGCCTTTGGTGAACTGCTCGACGGATTCCTTGCGTTGCTTGATCAGCGTGGTGAGGACGGTCTGCGATTCTTTCTCGTCGAGCGGAGCCCTCTTCTCGATCTCGCGATTCTTGAGCGCGGCCTTGACCATGCGCAGGGGGGAGAGGCGCTGCTCCTCTCGCGCCTTCATGGCAGCGGTGATGTCTTGCTGAATCTGTTCGATTAGGCTCATGAGGGAATTATAGACGGCGCGCAAGGCCAGTCTGTTTTGTGACAGGAATCACCGCACTGCCAGCGCGCTTCCAGTAAACTATTAAACTATCCTACTCACAAGGGACTTTACATATGCTTCGCAAGAATCGTCTTTTTACTCCTGGCCCCACGCCGCTGCTGCCAGCAGCACAAACGGCCATGGCATCCTTCACGGCCCACCACCGTACTGCGGACTTCCGCGCATTGTTCCAGCGGGTGCTCGCGGACATGAAGGAATTTATTGGCACCAAAAGCGATGTGCTGGTGCTGGCTTGTTCGGGTACCGGCGTGATGGAGGCATCGGTGTCGAATCTGACATCGCTGGGCGATAAGGTTCTGGTGCTTACCGCTGGCAAATTCGGGGAGCGCTGGACGGGGCTGGCCAAGGCCTTCGGCTGCAACGTGGAGGTGCTATCCGCGCCCTACGGCGAGACGTTCTCGCTGGATGACGTTCGCGCGAAGCTGACCTCCGATGTGCGCGCGGTGTTTGTGCAGGCGACCGAGAGTTCGACGGGCGCGCGCCACGATGTGCGAGGCATCGCGAAGATTGTGCACGAAAAGGATGACACGTTGCTGGTGGTCGATGCGATCACCGGACTGGGTACAACCCATCTCGACGTGGATGGTTGGGGCGTGGATATGATCATAGGCGGGTCGCAGAAAGCCCTGATGATGCCGCCCGGGCTTGCCTACTGCGCGGTGAGTGAGCGGGCCTGGAAGCGAATGGACGCGACGACTTCTCCGCGCTACTACTTTGATTTGCGAAAGGAACGCAAGTCGGCGGCGAAGGGTGAATCGGCTTATACGCCGGCGACTACGCTGTTTGCGGCGCTGGGAGCGGCATTGGAGTTTATCCGCGAGATGGGAAGCGGCGACTTGGCGAAGGGACGGGAAGCGCTGGTGGACAATGCCGAACTCTGCGCGGAAATGACGCGGGCGGGGGCGCAGGCCCTGGGCCTGAAATTGTACGCAGCTTCGCCAGCCGCTGCGCTGACGGCGATCTGTTCACCGACCGGAATGGATTCCGGAAAGATCGTGAAACAATTCCGCGAAGCGTTCGATGCGGTCGTCGCTAACGGGCAAGGCGAGATGAAGGGTCAATTGTTCCGCATCGCGCACATCGGTTACTACGATTATCTGGACACGATCGGGATTCTGGGTGCGCTCGAACATGTTCTGGTGCGCGCGACCGGAAAAACCGCCGATTATGGCGCGGGGCTGCGAGCGGCCCAGGAAGTGTATGCGCGCGGGCTATCCCGAAATCCGCAGCTGGTGGAAGCTTGAGAGCAGCGCAATACCGCCTTGCTTCCTAATCAACTTTAAATTTCATAAGAGTTGGAACTCTTATCCGCAGCGGTTTCAAGAAAGCGATGAGTGCACTCGTGAAAATTGTCATAGCGGAAAAAGTCTCGGCGTCAGCGGTCGAGCAGCTTAAAGAACCTGGGTGGATTGTGCTGACCGCGGATCAGCTGGATGGCAAGCTGAACGCGGAGTTAGAGTCCGCCGATGCGTTGATCGTGCGTTCGGCGGTGCAGGCGGATGCTGCGCTGTTGTCACATGCAAAAAAGTTGCGAGTCATTGGCCGCGCCGGAGTGGGCGTGGACAACATCGATCTGGATGCGGCCACGCGGCAGGGTATCGCGGTGATGAATACGCCGGGCGCGAATGCCGTTGCCGTGGCGGAACAGACATTGGGCATGATGCTGGCCATGGCTCGCCATCTTTGCCGCGCCGATGCGCTGATGCACGCCGGCAAATGGGAGAAGAAATCACTGCAAGGCACGGAGTTGCGCGGCAAGACGCTGGGCATCGCGGGGCTCGGCCGCATCGGCATGGAAGTGGCGCGGCGGGGGCGGGCTTTCGGAATGGAAATCGTCGGGCATGATCCGTTCGTTTCGGTCGGAGTGGCGAAGGAACAGGGCATCCGTCTGGCGAGTCTGGACGAGCTTTATGCTGTGGCAGATTACATTACGTTGCACGTCGGCCTCACGCCGCAGACCGCCGGGATGATCAACGAAGGCGCGCTCAAGAAAATGAAAAAGGGCGTGCGGCTGGTGAACTGCGCGCGCGGAGAGCTGGTGAACGAGGGCGATCTGGCGCAAGCGCTGAAACAGGGTCACGTTGCGGCGGCGGCACTCGACGTTTTCAATGAAGAGCCTTTGAAGAATTCTCCGCTGCAAGCGGTGGAGAATCTTATTCTTACTCCGCACATTGGCGGGTCGACTTATGAGGCTCAGGAAGCGGTTGGCGTGCAGATTGCGCAACAGGTGCGCGAGTATCTGAAGCACGGGGTCATTCAGAATGCGGTAAATGTGCCCTCCGTTTCAGCGGAGGAGTACGCCGAGATGCAGCCCTACATCGTACTTGCGGAACGCATGGGAGCGTTTCTCGCGCAGATTTCCGAAGGGTCGATGGAAGAGATTTCGCTGCGCTACAGCGGCCACATCGCGGAGTGGAAAACCGAGCTCATTCGCAACGGGGCGATCATGGGCATTCTGAACCAGGCGTTGGAGGAAAAGGCCAATCTGGTAAATGCGGCGTCGCTGGCGGATCTTCGTGGCCTGCGTGTCCATGAGGCGCATAAGGCGAAGGCCTCAACCGGCGGCGCGGGGAGCGTGCTCTCCGTCTTTCTGAAGAGCTCGACGGAAGAGCACATGGTAAAAGGCGCAGTCCTGCACGGAACCGCGCCTCGGCTACTGCACATCGATGGCATTGACGTGGAGGCGCCGCTGGAGCGCAATCTGATCTACCTGCGGAATCGCGATGTACCGGGTGTGATCGGCAAGGTGGGTACGATCCTAGGCGAAAGCGAGATCAACATCGCAGACTTTTCGTTGGGGCGCCGCGGCGTGGAAGCCTCTTCAGAGCCGCGTGAGGCCATTGCCGTGGTTCACGTAGATGGCAGCGTGCCGGATGATGTGCTGCGGAAGCTAGAGAAAATTCCGGCAGTGCGACAGGCGAAAGCGGTGCGACTGTTTTAGATTGACGAATTCCGATTGCCGATTTCATTCCTCCACCCGATGCAATCGGCAATTGAAGTCGGAAACTGGAAATAGTTGAGGCTGGACCTCGCTCGCATTTACGTGCGTGACTCATCCCGCCGCAGCTTGCGACTCTCGGCCAGCAGGGCCATGGAGTGCATTAAATTCTGCAGCGTGACGATGCCCACCAACCGCTCTTCTTCGACGACTGGGATGATGCTGAGATTGCGTGCCGTTAGCTTTCGAAAGGCGGAAGCCAGGGATTCCTGGCGGATGGAGACTTCAAAGAGCTTGTTCATTACGGCCTGAACATAGCCATTGCCCTCCACGCGCAACGCTTCCAGAATACGCTGGCGGGAAATCACTCCTACCATATCGCTGCCCCGGACCACGGGGAAATCATCTTGCAGGGAATGTACAGCTTTCTCCAAGGCGTCTTCCAGCGTGTCCGCGGGTGACAGAGTGGCGAAGTCGGTCAGCATCACCTCTTCCAGACGAACATTGTCCAGTACTGACTGGAAGATAACCGCCCGTTCTTCCAGTTGTGCCGCCGAAAAGATAATGATGCCGATCAAAGTCAACCAGGTATTGCTGAACAAACCCGCGACCATCAATAGCATTGCCATGGCGTGGCTTATGGAGACAGCGCGGCGGGTGGCCGCTGCGGGATCAATGGTACGAGCGAAGAAGGCGCGCAGAATGCGGCCTCCATCGAGAGGATAGGCCGGTAGAAGATTCAGTCCGGCGATGTAAAGATTGGCCCAGACCAGACTCCTTGGCAGGTTGCTTGACTGAAACCAAGGCCACTCCCACACCTTCGCCTCGGGCACGACAGCATAGATAACAGCGACGGCGATCAGGGCCCCAGCAAGATTCGTCAGAGGCCCGGTGAGTGCGATGCGAACTTCCCGGCGCCAAGTGGCTTCCGCGGATGCCGGAGTTTCCACCCGCGACTCGTCAAAAACAGTGACCCCGCCGAGAGGCAAGAGAATTACGGCTTTCGGAATCAGTCCATAGCGGCGGGCAACCAGCAGGTGTCCGGCTTCATGAGCTCCGACGCACGCAAGCACGATTCCGACCAACGCCAGGTCGCGCGAGCCATTCGCTGAACCGTGAACGTTGTATTCGGTCCAGAACACGAATAAAGGCAAGAACAGGAAAGTCAGGTGGAGGCGAACTTCGACTTCGAACAGGCGCCCGACGTGAAGAGAAAAACTTCTCATAGGTTTTCGGCTACTACAATTATTTTACAACGTCGGATATATTGGCCTCGGTACTCGAAGGTACAGAGCCATGCGCGTGATCGCAGGCAAATTCCGGGGGCGTCCGCTGCGGTCATTATCCGGTATAGACATTCGCCCGACGTCGGACCGGTTACGCGAAACCTTGTTTAATGTGCTCACCGCCGGCAATCCAGCGGCATTGGAAGGTACGATCTGGCTGGATCTCTTCGCGGGAACCGGAGCGGTCGGGATCGAGGCGCTTAGCCGCGGCGCCCAGGAGGTCATCTTCGTGGAGACGGCGGCGCGTGCAGCAAACCTGATCGAGAGGAACCTGAAAAGCCTGGAGATTGCGGAACGATACAGAATTTTGCGAGAGGACCTTTCCGGAGTTCTGTGGCGGCTGAAGAAGGAACATGTTGCCGCCGATGTGGTGTTTCTTGATCCGCCTTACCGTATGCAGAAGGCCTATCAACAGACGCTTGCGGCGCTGGCCGATTCATCGCTGGTATGGGCTATGTCGCTGGTGATTGCAGAGCACGAAAAGAAATTCGATCCGGGCGAGGAGTTTGGTTCACTGCGCAGAACCCGCAAGCTGGCGCAGGGAAACGCAGCCCTCAGTTTCTACCGCATCGGCGGGCAGCCCGACTTGACGAAGTGAGCCGAGTTACCGCGGTACACCCTACATGAGCAGTTCGCTGTCCAGCCGAGCGATGGGATGCTGCATCTCCTGCAGATCATTCTTCACCATGTTGAGTCCGTAAACGCAGCCTTCGAATTCGCGTGAGAGATTCGCAAACAGGGGCGCAACCTTCGCGTATTCGAAGTGCTCGAACTTCGACACGATGTAATAGCTCTCTTTGCCAGCCTTCATCCACTCCACAAAATTTTCGAGGCGATGGCGGCGCAGGCGGAAGTGATTGATGCTTTCGGGAAACATCCCGGCAAAAAAGAGCGCGTAATCTCCGATGTGCTTGCGTACCTGGCGTTCACGATCGAACGAGGGCGCGGGGCCGTAGATGGGATCGGACTCGAGAAGCATCTCGCCCAGGTCAGTCAGCGGCCGGTCGGCAACGTCGTGAATCTTGAAAAGTTGATCGGCCTCGCAAAATTCGGTCAGCAAATGCGAGACGTAAGAAACAACTTGTGGATCGCGAATGCCGATTTCCTCGGCGTAGTGACGACCAACCAATTCCTGGAAAAGCTGCCGTAATGGATGCGATTCGGGAATCATCGTGTTTGGGCCCCCTGGACTCCGCGTTGCACGCGGACTTCCAACGTTACTGGGTAACAGTTACCGTAGCCACTCGACAAAAGCAAGTGACTTTTGTTTATCGAGCGAATCATTTTTACTAATGATTAGAAGCTGGATCGCGGAGCCAGGTTTGCCGCGGGTTTTTGTTGGCACACTTGCTTCGTGGCTGCTAGTGGCAATGCGTTAGCGGCCAATAGAATGAACTGGATGGGAAAGGAATAACAAAATGCGGCGAACAAACATCTCGAGCGGTACAGCCTGGGAGCCGATCGTGGGTTACTCCCGGGCAGTGAAGATAGGGCCTTACGTGCACGTTTCGGGCACTACGGCAACCGGTCCGGATGGCAAGATTGTGGGCGTGGGTGACGTGTATGCCCAGGCGGTGCAGATTTTGAAGAACATTGAGAGTGCCTTAAAAAAGGCCGGAGCCAGCATGAAGGATGTGGTGCGCACGCGTATGTTTGTCACCAACATCGCGGAGTGGGAGAAGATCGGCAAGGCGCATGGGGAGTTCTTCCGAGACATTCGTCCCGTTACTTCCATGGTTCAGGTGAGTGCTTTGATCTCGCCCGAGATTCTGGTGGAGATCGAGGCCGACGCTTACGTCGGGTGAAGGAGAGTAAAATGCCACAATTCTTAAGACTCTGAAGCAAGTTCAGGGGGACAAAATTGAAGAACCATGGATGGGTACTACTTCTCCTCGCTGTCGTTTCTGTGGCCGGGGACGCGCAGGAGAGAGACAAAGAGACTCCAGCCTCTCAATCGTGGACCGTGATTCGTGCAGGCACGCTCATTGATGGCAAGTCCGACAAGCCGCGACCCGATCAGGTGATCGTTGTCCACGGCAATCGAATCGAGAGTGTGATGGATTCGGCGGGCGCCAAGATTCCCTCCGGCGCGACGGTAATCGATTTGTCGAAAGCCACGCTTCTGCCAGGTCTCATCGATTGCCACACCCACATTTTCTTACAGGGAGAAGATCCCGCGCAGGGTGGATACGACGCCAACATCCTCAATGCTCCCCTCGCTCTGCGCGCGGCGCGGGCAACGGTTGCGGCGCGGCGGGCGCTGGAACAGGGCTTCACGACGCTGCGCGACGTGGAAACCGAAGGCGCCGGTTACGGCGATGTGGGCATCAAGCAGGCCATAGAGCAAGGCTATATTCCGGGGCCGCGGCTGTTCGTTTCGACCCGCGCCATCTCGACCACCGGCGGCTATCCGCTCGAGGGTTATGCCCCCGAACTCGACATGCCCAAAGGCGCGCAGATCGTCGACGGCCCGGTGGAAGCTCGCAGGGCAGCACGCGAGCAGCTGGATCACGGCGCGGACTGGATCAAGGTTTACATGACGCACCGTTCCTGGGTGGGCAAGAATGGCGAACTCATCTCGCAGCCGACGCTCACGGTTGAGGAGTTGCGGGCGATCGTGGACGAGACTCACGGCTGGGGCAAGAAAGTCGCGTGTCATGCGTATGGTGGAATCGGTCTGCATCGGGCACTGGATGGAGGATGCGATTCCATCGAGCATGGCCTCGATCTCGATGACGCGGCGATTTCCCAGATGCTGAAACAGGGCACATGGTACGTCCCGACGATCAGCGCCTACTACCACGATTGGGCCCCGGCGGACACTCCTGCCGGACAGCGCGACCGCTTGCGAGTAACCGTGCACCAGCCGTCATTCAAGAAAGCGATGAAGGCGGGAGTGAAGATTGCCTTTGGAACGGATATGGGCGGAATTCCCTGGAGCGAGCCGATCGCGCAGGAGTTCGCCCGCATGGTGGAGTTGGGGATGCCGCCGATGGACGCCATCCAAGGTGCAACGTCACGCGCAGCTACTATGCTGGAAATGGACGGAAAACTCGGCGTGGTTGCGCCCGGCGCCTTCGCCGACATGATCGCGGTGAGCGGCGATCCGCTGCAGGACGTCAAAGCCCTGGAAAGCGTGCAGTTCGTGATGAAAGACGGTAAAGTCTTCAGAAGCGAAAGCGCACAGGAAATGAAGCGGTGAGTTCGACGCGAGGGGGACGGAACTCCCGCTCGCGGAGCGCGCAGATAAAGATTTCCTGAACTTTGTTTCAATTCCCTTGACATCCCCTTCGCGGTGAGCATAATTCATCAATCCCGAATTCTGGTTTCGGTTTGCCCAGGCTCGAGATGCCGGGCAGACCGGAGGGAGTACTTATGAGTGTGCTGGAACTTTGTGACCGGGAAATTGCGGCGGTTCCTCTCGAAGCCACCGTAGCCGATGCCATCAATAAAATGCTGGATCACCACGTTGGAGCTGTAGCGGTGGTCGATTCCGAATATCGTGTGGCTGGAATTTTTACGGAACGAGATGTCCTGCGCAAGATGGCGCTCAGCCGCACCGACCCGCAAACTACTTCGGTTCGCGAGCTGATGACCACGCCGGTGGAGATGGCGACGCGGCACACTGGGGCAGGCGAGGCGCTCACGATCATGCTGGAGCGTCACTTCCGTCATCTCCCAGTGGCCGACGACAATGGCAAGCTTCTCGGCATTCTGTCGATTCGCAATTTGCTGGAATGGCGTGTCGATGACCTTAGCCGCGAACTGGAAGCGCTCGAGCAATATGTCTCCAATGACGGGCCGGGAGGCTAGCTAGGCCCGCGGCAGCCGCAAACCAAGAGCGGCGAATCGTCGGCAAATACCGAATCGTTTGTCAGTGAACCAAGAGCAGCTCTTCGTCCTGCAATTCTTCATGAACCTCGGTGCTTTCTTCTGCGGTTGGTGGTGGGCTCGGTCGTTGAGCTTTCGGTCTGGGATTTCGCAACAACAGGATGAACGGAAGCATGACGAGAAACAGAACCGCCATGCCCCAGAACGCTTCTACGAATGACGGCATGGAAGCATGGCGCTGGACCATTTCGTAGAGCGTTGGCCAAGCCCTGCGAGACGCCACATATTGATCCACGCCATTCGCCTAAAACCACCCCTGCATGCCCAGCAGCAATCTCCCGCTTTTCAAATTGCCCGCCGTAATGTTGCCGACCAGCACGTTCTGATGCATCTGAGTTCGGCGAGCCAGAAACGTTGTCATGATGGCGATGCCAACGCTGCCGCCGATATTGCGCATCAAGTTGAAAATGCTGGTAGCGTTTCCCATCTTCTCTTTTGAGATACCAGCCATGCTGAGCGCCATGAGAGGAACAAACAGGAAACTCAGAGCCACGCCCTGAAATACCTGCGGCCAAAAGATGTCCCAATAGCCGGCATTCAAGTTAAGGCCGGAAAGACTGAACATAGTAAGCGAGCCCAGCACGAGGCCAAATGCCAGAAGCCTGCGCGGGTCTGTTTTGCTGGTCAAATAGCCTGCCAGTGGAGTCGTCGCCAGAGAGCCGAGGCCGCGAGGAGACAGTGCCAGCCCGGCGTTGTAGGCCGGATATCCCAGCAGCGTTTGCAGGTAGATGGGTAACAACACCAGGCTGGAGTAAAGAATGAAGCCCAACAGGCTCATGAGAAACACTCCGGCACTGAAGGCGCGATTCGCCAGAGCGCGCAGGTCGACTGCCGGTTTCGCGGTTTTCAGCTCTCGAATTACCAGCGACACTAACCCGATCACGCTGAGCGTGGCAAAAGCGAATGTAGTGGGAAGAAAACCAGTCCTTCCGCTGACCAGTATCGAGCACCACTTGCAGTGTTCCCAAGCCCAGAGCGAGAAGGCCGATACCCGACAGGTCAACCCGTCCCTTCGGGCGCTTGATGTAGGGCGGATCGAATACAAATCGGTTCATCATCAGCAGAGATTAAGACGCCGACCGGAAGGTTGAGATAGAAGATCCAGTGCCAGCTTGTAGTTGTCGGTAATCCAACCCCCTAACGTCGGCCCCAGAATGGGCGCCAGGAGAATGCCGATGCCGAATGCGGCCATGGCCTGGCCATGCTTTTGCTCAGGAAACGTCGCCAGCAGAATGGCCTGGGCCAGAGGCTGCAGACCTCCGCCGGTAAGTCCTTGGAGCACGCGAAAGAAAATCAGGGCGGTAACGCTGGTGGCCAATCCGCAAAACTAAGGACGTCAACGTGAACCCCGCCACACTGGTGAGGAGCAGCTTCTTTGTGCCGATATAGTTCGCCAGCCATCCCGACAGCGGCAGGATGATCGCATTGGACACCAAGCACGATGTGACCACCCACGTGCCTTCTTCGATAGTGCCGGCGAGATTTCCGGCGATGTGAGGGATGGAGACGTTGACGACGGTGGTGTCGAGCACTTCCATGAAGGTCGCCAGCATCACGGCAAATGTGACGACCCAGGGATTCACACGGGCATGGGCTGCTGCATCCATGTGTACTCACGTGGGCCGCCAGGAAAGTTGAATGAGCCTTACGGCCGCGTGAAAACTACCTTGCTTCGCTTATAGGCCGGAATCGAGCGATTTGGCGGTGACCGGCATCACAGGCGGGTAGGACGAGGGTGCGGCGTTATTCCAAACCGTTTCGGCGCGCACGCTCAGTGATCCAATCCGTCCAGTAGGCAGAGGCTCCGCTGGCTAGCAGTGGAGCTTTGCCGAGAACGGCATCCACAAAGTTCTCGATGATGGGACTATCCACATTGCCATGGTTTGGGATGTTCTCACGGCCACCCGGATAAATGAGGTCAGGGCCGTTCAGCGGGGTCAACTCCATTTCTCCTTCGCTGCCCCGGATGCGGCATTCGTCCCGCCTCACCTTTGAGTGCCAGCGAACATCCACGATGCCGCGCACACCGCCGGGATAGTCGATCATCACGGTCGCATTGTCTTCCACCGCGTAATGATGAACTGCATTCGATAGATGGCCGGAGGCTCGCAACGGTTGACCGAAGAGGAAATTCAGCACGTCGATGCGGTGGGAGGCGATGTCGTAGAGTGGACCACCTCCGGCTTGCGCGGGATCAAGCAGCCAACTGCGATGGCCGGGCGTTTCGTCACGCCATTCATGGCAGGTGAGTTCAGCGAGGACGGGTTTTCCAATGACGCCCGCTTCAAGCAATTGTTTAGCGCGCTGAACTTTTGGATAGGCGCGGCGATAGTAGGCCACCCCGAAAGTGCATCCAGTTTCCTCTGCAGTCTGCACCATCGAGCGCGCTTCAGCCTCGTTCATGGCCATCGGCTTCTCGCACAGCACGTGCTTTCCCGCGCGGAGGGAATGCGTCGTCTGCGGCGCGTGCAGGAAAGCTGGAGTCGCGACGTAAACTGCTCGCACCGCTGGATCGGGGAGAGCTTCGTCGAGCGTGGGCCAAACGCGCGTGTTATACGGTGCTGCTTTTACGGGATCGCGCGTAACCAGGCCATACAAGTGGCTTCTGGGCTCGGACTGAATGGCGGGAATGACTCGACGACTTGCTATATCGCCGATTCCGATTACGATCCAGTTCAGCATAAGTGCGGGAGGGAATCAATTCTTTCAGAAAAACGAAAGGCCGGCCATAAGCCGGCCTTCGCAATCAATCTTCAGAAACACAACTTACTTCTTGGGAGCGATCGCGTCCTTGGCGGCTTTGGCGACGCGGAACTTCACCACAGTCTTCGCCTTGATCTGGATGGGCTCGCCGGTCTGCGGATTCCGTCCGATGCGGGCTTTGCGGTGCGCTTTCACCAACCGGCCCAAGCCGGGCACAACGAACACGCCGTTCTTCTTGGTTTCTTTCACCGCAACGTCCGCCAACTGCTCCAGGAACAGTGCAGCAGTCTTGTTGGGGAGTTCAGTTTTCTCGGCCAGATACCGGACGAGTTGAGTTTTGGTCAAACCTGAAGCCATGTTTCCTCCTCGGGAAAAACATCAAATTTTAATTCCAGCGGGCTCGATCTTATATCACCGCCCTGTGGAAAACAGCCTTATTTTACGCGGGTCTCACACATATAACACGCGAAAAGTGCCATTTTTACACGCTTATTTGCAAACGGACTGTCCAAAGCGGCGCAAACATGCCATCCAGCGCAAGCCGGGCCGACAGAAGCCAAGGCGCATCTTCTGGCCAAATGCATGTTGGCCGTATCCACGGCGGCCAGTTGCCGGCGTGCGGGTGCCATAATGCTGAAGAGGAGAACTACGATTTGAGTTGCTCGATCTGTGATGTTCGCAAGGAAAAACGCTTCTGTCCCGCTGTGCACGGACGCATTTGCCCCCAGTGCTGCGGCGAGCAGCGGGAAGTGACGCTCGATTGTCCCAGCGATTGTCCTTACCTACAGCAGGCGAGGGAGCATGACAAGCCACGTTCCGCGGATGAGTTTGATGCGGCTTCGTTATTCCTACAAGTCGCGATTTCGGATCAGTTCACCTATGAACACGAGCACTTGCTCATGGGCTTGAGCTACGCGCTGATGAATGCCGCCCGCGCCGATCGCAGCCTGAACGATCGCGACCTGATCGCTGCGCTCTCGGCAATGTGCACGAGTTATGAGCGGCTGGTGAAATCAGGATTGCACTACGAGCAGCCTCTGACCAGCACAGCCCAGAACGCCGTTGCAACCCGGGTGGAAGAGATGGTGAAGCAGTACCGGCAGGCTGAGCAGAAGCAGCTGGGCTACTCCAATTTGCGCGATGGCGACGTGCTCAAGGCTTTGGTGTTCCTGGTTCGACTGGGGCACGGGCGCACCTCGGGACGGCCTAAATCACGCGCGTTCATTGATTTTCTCAGCGCACAATTTCCAGAGAAAGAGTCGGGCCTGGTTACGCCCCAGGAAGCTGGCAGCCGGATCATCGTGCCGTAGCCAGACATTAGCCACGGATTTTACCGATTCCACGGATAACACAGAACCAGAAAGCCCTTCCGCTTGCCTTTCTGCCTTGATCCCTGTTAATCCGTCAAATCCGTGGCTCAGATTTTCTTAGTCTTTCGAACCGTCTGGCCGGGGGGCAGTGCATCGCGCAGTTCGCGAATGGTCTTGTGGAAGACCGGGTGCCGCAGCTCCGGCGCAATTTCTGCCAAAGGCTCCAGGACAAACCGGCGCTCATGTAGGGCGGGATGCGGAATCGTAGCGTCGGGGGAATCCACGACGGCATCGTCGAATAGCAGGATATCGATATCGATGGCCCGGGGCCCTTTGTTTTGCAAACGTCGCCGCCCCATTTCTTGTTCGATGCGCAGGATCGAAGTCATCAGTTGCTGCGGTGTCTGGGTGGTCTCGAGCGCGACGGCACAATTGAGAAACCACGGTTGCTCGGTGAACTCTACCGGCTCAGTTTCGTAACACGATGAAACGGCCGCCACTCGGCCGATTGCGGCCAGACGGGTCACGGCGCTTTGCAGTTGGGCCTCCCGCTCACCGACGTTCGATCCGAGAGAGAGATACACGAGCGATGGCATAGGCCTAATCCGATACCTTGGTCACTTTTGACCACTTCAGCTTACTTCTAAAATTAGAGCATGTTGGAGTCTTTGCTTCTAAGTCGGGATGTGGAAGTGTTCCGGGTGCTTCGCCCGACGCTCGAAAAATTGTCCATTGAAGTCGAAATCTGCCAGGAAGCGAAGAAAGCCAGCGAGATCCTGATCGCAGAAAAGTTCGACGCGGTCATGGTGGACTGCGATGACCTGCCGGGTGGAGTGGAGGTTCTGGAGGGACTGCGTACCACGCCCAGCAACAAGAACACCGTAACCTTCGCCATCGTCAACGGCAAGAAAACGACAACGCAGGAAGCGTTTGGCATGGGGGTCAATTTCGTTCTCCATAAGCCGCTTTCTGTTCTGAATACGTCGCGTTGCCTCAACGCCGCGCTGAACTTCATGTTGCGCGAGCGGCGCCGCTACTTCCGCTACCCGATCAAGATGCCGGTCTGTCTGATGGTTGACGAAAAAGAACTACAAGCCACCAGCACCAACATCAGTGAGGGCGGAATCGCTCTCTTGTTGCAGCGCGCGCTGCCCAAGAGTGCTAAACCTCGATTGCGATTTACCCTGCCGGGAACCAGTGTTCCTCTGGAAGTGGAAACAGAAGTAGCCTGGGCCGACCTGAGAGGATATGTGGGATTGCGGTTCGGTAATGTGCCTCCCAGTTCCCAGGAGCTCCTGGAAGGCTGGCTCAGCGATCGGATGGAGCAGCACCTTCCGGGATACGAAGGCAAGCTGCAGGGACCGGGTTCGCCCGCCATCCGATAGGAGGTATCCAGTTGGTAACTCACTCCAGGGTGTTCCCGTGGCAACCTGAGGGGATACAGGAGGACTGTTGCCATGTTGCCCAATGCTTATCGGGTCAGCCGCATCCAGAAAACCTTGCGCTGGTTTGAAGGGGATATTCCTTTGCTGAATCTTCGGATCAAGGATCTGTCTCCCGAAGGGCAGCGGTCCGCGCGCCAGTTCGCCACCGCGCTTATCGACCAAACTCGCGCAGAATTGCACCGCTTGCTCGAAGAACAACCAGAACCTGCCTATGAATCCAGCGACGCGCCCTGCGAACCGGCCGACTAAGTCCTAATCCCTAGTTCAGGATGTTAGAGCGAATATCCGGCTGAGGCCTGCGCGCTGTAAGGTCTCGCGTGTGTGGCTGGTTCCTCCGGCAGGGTTACTTCTTGCCAGAGAGTTTGGTCGCGGAGAATGCGCGAAACCAGGGCGGTATGCATAGCATGGCCGGCACGGTCGGCTACGATCTTGCCCAGGATGGGCTTGCCCAGCAGCGCCAAGTCGCCAACTAAATCCAGAACTTTGTGGCGGACGAATTCGTCGGGGAAGCGGAGTGGGCCGTTTTCTAGTCCATCACGAGTCAACACGATGCAGTTTTCCCGGGATGCGCCCCGGATCAGGCCCATATTGCGCATCGCCTTCTCGTCTTCGCGCGAGCCGAATGTACGGGCTGCCGCAATATTCCGCAAGTAGCTGCCGTTGGAAAGCTCAACCTGAAAAGTTTCCTTCCCGATAAGCGGGTGAGGAAAATTGATTGAATAAGAGACGGAGTAGCTGTCAGCGGGGTAGACCGAGATAAATTTGTTGCCTTCGCGCATCTCTACTTCGCGAAGAATCTTCATGTATCGGCGCGGCCGCCGTTGCTTGCGGATTCCTGCCTGTTGGATCAGATCGACAAATGGGAGAGCGCTGCCGTCGAGAATTGGGAGTTCGAGATTATCCAGTTCGACGATGGCGTTATCCACGCCGACGCCGGTGAAGGCGGAGAGCAGGTGTTCGGTGGTGGAGATGAGGACGCCCTTTTTCATCAGGCTGGTGGCGTAGCTGACCCGGGCCACGTTGCGGCTGTTGGCTTCGATCTCGAAGCCGTCCAGGTCAACCCGGCGAAATACAATTCCCGTGCCCGGAGGCGCGGGAAGAATTCGCATGCTGACCGGTGCGCCGCTGTGCAGGCCTTTGCCACTGCACTCCACGGCTGAGCGAATTGTTTGCTCCTGAATCAAATGGAGATTTGATTATGTCTCGGTTAATGAATAGATTACAGCCATGAACGGTTTTGATGACTGTGGTAAAAAAGCCACAGTTATGACAGTATGAGGCTCAAAAAAGGGACTGGAATCTGATTGATTACGGGGTCACGCCCGTCCTTAAATACTGCTTGGTCACAGAGTTAAGGCCCGCCTGGCTGGTTTTGAATCTCTCGTTCTCGGCGCCTTTCTGCTTTAGTGTTTGCCAGACGCTTTATTTGGATTGTAACCGGAATTGGCGTCAAACATTGCTTGGTTGAGCTCCTGATTGTAACTGGCAGAAGTCACAAAGCGCTCGGTTTGCATATCGCCGTTGAAGTAGCGAGTAAAGCCAAAGGGAGTCATCACACCTTGGACCAGGCGGTATCCGTTGTAGGTTTCCTCTTCCAGATTGCGTTCCTTGTCGATCGGATCGCGCCAAGAATAATCCTTCTTAATCGGCAGATGAGTATCAATATCGAAATAAATGCTCACCGACTGATCCTTCGAATTAATCAGAGTGACACGCTGCGCGGCCAGGCTGCCGGCCAGCGCTGTGCCATCAAAAAATAGCGCTACGGTGGGATCGTTCACCCAGGAACGCAATATCGTCTCCAGAGAGAACTTGCGGTGACGCAGGTAGTCATCGAGATCTTTTTTCTCGACGGCACGCGGGCCCTTGTATGTGACCTCGAAACCTTTATCCCCGGTATAGATGTAGGCAATATCGCGCTGCGGGGTGAGCTCGATCCGCTCCTTATCGGGGAACTCCAGGAATCGCCAGAAAAAGACGCCGTTGCCGGAAGGACGTCCGTGATAGAAGCTGTAGGTGCGGCCTTGCTCCTGCATATCGTGGACGCTGAGGTAGGCTTGTCCACCCAAGGCCTGAATGGCTTGATCGAGGAGTTCGCGGGCCTTGTGGGCGTTTTCCTGGTCGGGGGGAATCGCTTTGTTGGCAGTAGCAGAACTCGGAGGCGACTGATCGGCCTGGGCCGCAGTAAAGCGCACGGCGGGGACATACGTGGCCAGCACGAACACGAGCGCAACAACAAGAAGTGGATGTTTCATGCAATGTTCAGCGGAGAAGGTTTGAACAAGGAATTGTATCCGCTTGCGGAGTGCCGCATTTTCCTTGGATGCAGAAAAAACTGCCGGAGTCACTTTCCTGCGACGCTTGGGGTCTCTATCCGACGAGAACGGCGCCCCCATTCACATTGAAGATCTCGCCGGTGACGAAGCTGGCGTATTCAGTGCAGAGAAACAAAACTGGGGCGGCGATCTCCTCTGGGCTGCCGGCGCGTCCGAGAGGGATGGCGCGACGGATTTCTTCGCCGCTGCGCGGGTCGTCGAGCGCAGGCTTGGACATGTCGGTGTCGACCCAACCGGGAGCAACGGAGTTTACGTAGATTCCCGATGAAGCCAATTCCGTCGATAGACTCTTCACCATGCTGATCAGGGCACCCTTGCTGGCGGAGTAGTCGCAGTGGAAGGCCTCACCGCGCTGGCCGCTGGTGGAACTGATGAGCACGATGTGGCCAGCGGCACCAGAGCCTTTGCGGGGCTGAGCTTTCATTTGAGCCACTGTGTGCTTGACCAGACCAAACACCGCATCGAGATTAATAGAGATGGTGGAGCGCCATTGCTCATCGCTCATTTTCTCGATGGCTACGTCTTCGGCAGGCCAAATTCCGTGATTGGCGACGAGAATATCGATCCTACCGAAATGTTTGACCGCCTCGGCAACCAGGGCGCGAGCAGAATCCGGGTGGCTCAGGCTGCCGCTGATGGCGCGGCAGCTTGCCTCGCCGCATTCTTTGGCCAGCGATTCAGCTTGCGAGCGGGCTTTCTGATAACTGAAGATCACCTTCGCACCGGCTTGCGTAAAGAGGCGCACGGTGGCCGCACCAATGCCGCGCGAACCGCCGGTGATCAGAGCGACTTTGCTGGCGAGAGAAAGAGAGACGGGCATGGATAATAGTTTCCAGGTTCCCGTTTCCAGTTGCAAGTCGGGCCAAGTGTACTGGAAACCAGGAACCGGGAACTAGAAACTTTCTTTTGACGACGATGTTCGTTCCGACTTCAATTCGCGCAACAGCAAGCGAACGAGCATGCCATCGAACCCCGTGCCACTCATTTTGGAAAGTTCGTCGAGGGCCTGTTCGGGAGTGCGCGGCGCGGCGATGGATTGTTCAGTCAGCATGTTGGCGTAGGCGTCGGCAAGGGCAATGATGCGCGCCCACAAAGGAATCTGTTCGCCCTTGGCTCCGTCGGGATAGCCGGTGCCGTCAAAGCGCTGATGATGATGTTCGATCGCCTGGCGGATCATGCCACTGTTCGGCAGGATGCTGGCGATCTCGGCTCCGACGCGGGCGTGCATCCGGACGAGGAAAAATTCGTCATCGGTGAGCGGGCCCGGCTTGTTCAGAATGCGCTCCGGCACGAAGATTTTTCCGACGTCGTGAATGCGTGCGGCGTAAACCAGATCGCTGGTTTCCTCGGCTGGAAGGTGGAGAGCCTTGGCGATGATTTCAGCGTAGCGGGCCACGAGATCGCCATGACCCGAGGTTCTCAGTTCGCGCGACTCCGCGGCGTGGCTGAGCACTTCAATCGATTCCTTCAGTAGCGGCACGTTGCAGTCCTCTGCGCCGCCGCAGAACTTAATCAACATCGATGCCAGCTCTTCCAGATGCTCGGGACCATTGTGCTCGCGCTGCAGAAAACCTTCGACGTAGGCGGAAATTTGCTGGCGCTGCGAAGCGAACTCTTCGCCCCCGACAAATTCTTCGGCCGCGGACACACGGTTGCCGCCGGAACGCTTGGAAACATACATGCCCGCATCGGCCACACGGATGATGTCTTCAATGGAAAAACCGTGCATCGGGAAGCTGGCCACGCCGAAGCTGCCGGTAATGTGATGTTCGCTGAGCATCGGGTCGGTTGTAATCCACTGGCGCAAGCGTTCGGCCAGAACCTCAGCCTGCTCCGGACCGGTTTCCGGCATCAGGACGATGAACTCATCACCGCCGTAACGTGCGACAACGTTGGACTGGCGCGACTTTTGCTCGAGCAAACGTCCTACACGAGCCAGCACGAGATCGCCTTCGAAGTGGCCCATGGTGTCGTTCACTTCCTTGAACTTGTCGAGGTCGATCAGCACCACGGAGAAAGGTCTTCCGGAGCGCGAGGCGCGCTTCCACTCCGCGGATAGTGCCTCCCAGAAAAAGCGCCGGGTTTTGATTCCGGTCAGGCCATCGGTGATCGATTGCTGCTGCAGTTTCTGAAAGACGAAAGCGTTGTGCAGAGCCGTGGCGAGCAGGTCCGCCAGCGTATTGAGAATGAGAACGTCTTGGGGGAAGAAAGCGCTCTCACGGCGGCTTTCGATATTTAGAGCGCCCAACAGGGTTTCGCCGTAGGTGATGGGAATGCACAGCACGGAGCGCGATTCCGGCAAAATGGCACCAATCTGACCTTCCAGGCCGTTCTGCACCAGCGCCCGCTCGCCAGTCCGCGCCACCCGCCCGAGGATGCCGACGCCCAGAGGAATCCGTTTGCCCATCGCGTGCGCCGTGGCTCCGGCTTCAGCTTTGATTTCGATCTCCTTCGTACCGTAATCGAGCAAGCCGATACCAATATGATCGAAGCTGAAGTTTTTTTGGATCTCGCCAACAATTTGGCCCAGCATGTGGACGGGATCGTCGCTGGAAATCGCCGTGCGCGAGATGTTGTTGAGGAACGCCAGCTGCCGTGACCGCCGCTGTTCCTCCGCGAACAGGCGCGCATTCTCGACCGCAACCGAAACCTGCCCGGCAGCGGTCATGAGGACGTCCACGTCACGCTGTTCGAAGACAAACTCCCGCGCTGTGCTCATTGCAACCATTACACCCGCAGCCTTGCCGCCCAGGAGAATGGGCGCGGCACATAGGCACTTGGCGGGCTGCTCCGGGCGGTAAGTGATACCCAGGCGGGACCGCGTCTTCTCCAGGTCGGAACGTATCAGCAGCGGTAGGCCGGTGCGAATGACATATTCCGTGAAGGCATTCTCCAGTTTACGGCGCCGCTTCGGCAGAACGAGATCGTCCTCGACCTCGAGCTCAAAACAGATTTCGTCCCCCGATTGGAATGCGATGTAGAAATTGCTGTTGTTGAAAATCTGTCCCAACTCCGCATGGATGGTGCGCAGGACCTCGTCCTGATCAAGCCGTGAGCTGATGGCCTGCCCGATCTCGGTGAGCAGTTCATACTCTTGCGTGCGGCGATGCGCGTCATGGGCGATCAGATAGTTCTCGACGGTTAGCCCAAGTTGCAGGGCCAGTCCGACCATCAGGCGCGGGCCCGACGTCCCGAACGCCTTGCGCTGGGCATGAGGAAACAGAATCACACCGAATGCGTGTTCGCGAGTCTGCAGGCTCACGGCCGTCAGATTGTGGATTTCCGCCTTTTCAAGTACTTCCTTCAGGCCAGCGAATGTGCCGGCAGATCCCAAGGGCAGCGGCTCCGTCATCTGGCCGATATCGCGGACGGTGAAGAGTCCTCCCTGCCGATAGGCTAAGTCGCTGATGTATTCGCCGGCTCCGCTCTTGGTCAAGACATCCAGGAATTCCTCGGAGAATCCCCGCTGGACTGAAGGCAGCAAACCGCGCCAGCGCTCGGCGACGTAGATGACAGCCCGTCTCGCAGACAAGGCTCCGGCCAACCGCTCCAGCGCCGACTGCATACTGGGGAGCAAATCATCGGCGGAGAGCAAGCGGCGGGGATCTGCGCCCAAGGTCGAAAGAGCCAGCGTGTTCTCCTGCACCGCGTTGCGCTCATTTTCAAATAGCACCATCACCATGGCGATGCCGAGCAACATCTGGGGGATCGGGCCGAGGAAGTGGCCGACAGTCCCAAACATCTCCATCACCGGGCTGCCGGACTGAATCGCGCCCATCAGCACCGCCCACAGCGCCAGCGAAAAAGCCAGAATTTTGAAAGCGGGGGAGCCTTTGCGATGAGCATGCAAGTAGAAGACCGCGGAGCAATACAGAAGCACCGCGCTCAGGAAAAGCACGGTCAGGCTGAGCGGGCGCGGGTCTGAGGGGAGCGTGCCGGTCGACAAGCGAACCCGCAAGTCGATACCAGCCATGACGGTACCTGCCGCAGCCAAGGCCCAGTCAAACCAACGAAAGCGAAAAGACGAGCGCGTGAGCCGTGTCGAAACAAAGATGCTCACTCCCATCGCCACCAGAAACAATGAACTGATAAAAAAAGCAGACTGCGCCGGCGGCCGGTAAAAACGGAAGGCATCGAGCGCGTAGTGAATGGAGTAGCATGCCCAGGCCACCTGCCACGCGAGAAAATACACCTGCCTGCTCTGCTGGTACAGGTAGCTGAACAGCAGACAGAGCAACAGGGCAACAACACCTGGAATGATAACGATGCTGGTGGTGATGCTATTCATGAGGCCCGGCTAAGATTCCTGGGATCGCGGCGCTAGCGATTTTGGAGAAGAATGATGCTTATGCTTTCACAGCTCAGGCTGTGAACACAACAGGATTTAAGTACAATGCCGCTCGATAGAATCACTGATTACTTCGGTTCGGCCATTACGCTCGCTTGACGATACTTTTCATACGCCCATACCATCAGATTCTAGCCACCTATGTCTCTTCCGCCTGATTCGACGACTTTAGAACCCCGGGTCCGGTTTGCACCCTCGCCCACCGGGTTTCTGCATGTGGGCAGCGCCCGGACGTTTGTCTTCAATTGGCTCTATGCCCGCCACAGCGGCGGGAGCATGATTCTCCGGCTGGATGACACCGACGTGGAGCGCAATACGCAAGCTTCGGTGGATTCCATTTTCGCTGGATTGAAATGGCTGAACCTGGGATGGGATGAGGAGTACAAGCAATCGGAGCGGCTGGACCTGCATCGCAAAATCGCGTGGAAGATCTTCGAAAAAGGTTTCGCCTACCGCGACTTCACGCCGGCGCATACCGGGGATGCAGAGAAATCCGGGGCGCAGGGAACGTGGCTGTTCAATCCCGGGGCGCCCGAACTTTCGCGGGCGGAAAGCGACCGGCGGGCGGAGGCGGGAGAGCCCTTTGCGTTGCGTTTTCGCGTGCCGCGGGAGGGCGGCCAGTTGGTGCGGTTCGCCGACGCCGTTTATGGCGATCAGGTGAAGGCGGAGGCTGATATTGAAGACTTTGCCCTGCTTCGTTCGGACGGCATGCCGACTTATCATCTTGCCTCCTGCGCGGATGATGCCGACCTGCGGATCTCCCATATCATCCGCGGCCAGGATCATCTCTCGAACACTTTCAAGCATGTGCTTATATTCGAGGCTGCGGGTTTTACGCCCCCGCGCTTCGCCCATCTGCCGTTGCTGGTCGCGCCCGACGGAACAAAACTATCTAAGCGGCGACACGGTCCGGTGGTCAGTGTCACCACTTATCGCGACGCCGGATTCCTGCCCGAGGCCTTTATCAATTTCCTCTGTCTTCTTGGCTGGTCTCCTAAGAACGACCGGGAACACATGTCGTTGCATGAGCTTACCGACGTGTTCTCGCTCGGAGGCATTAACCGATCGAACGCGGTAGTGAACTTCAAGGAGCCGGCCGCGACGCCGGAAGAGAGGTTCGATCCGAAGGCGGTGTGGTTGAATGCCGAGCACATCCGGGCCTTGCCGGTGGAGGATTTGAGCGCGCGGCTGTTGCCCATCGTGCAGGCGGAGGGGTGGAACGTTTCGCCGGAAAAGATGCTGCGGATCACGCCTCTGATTCGTGAACGCATTAAGCTGCTTCGAGACGTACTCACGGCCGCTGATTTCGTCTTCGTGGACCAACTGCCGCCTTACGATCCGGCTGAGCTTATCCCGCAAAAGGGAGACACGGCCTTGGTGCTGAAAGTTCTCGCGCGTGCCCGCGAGGTGCTGGCGAATGTGGAGTTCAAGCACGATCCGCTGGACCAGGCCCTTCGTGCGGCCGCTCAGGAACTGGGAGTCAAGGCGGGGCAGATGTTCCAGCCCATCCGCGTCGCGGTGTGCGGGCGTAAGAATGCCCCACCGCTGTTTGAGACGCTGGAGGTGCTGGGACGAGAAACTACGCTGGCTCGGATTGAACGGGCCATCCAGAAAGCGGCCGGGGTCGTATCTTGAAGTTCTCCCGGCGAGGGGCGCGCTGCGATAAGATCAGAGGGTAATGAATCCATCGCATGCGCCAACTGAAGCTGGAGAAAAAGCTGTGGCTGCCTCGCCGTCGTCCGCTCCGTCGAACTTCATTCGCGACATCATTCTCGAGGACCTTAAGAGCAACAAACACCATGGCCGGGTGCAGACGCGCTTCCCTCCGGAGCCCAATGGCTATCTGCACATTGGACATGCCAAGGCGATCTGTATTGACTTCGGCCTGGCCGACGAATTTGGCGGACATACCAATCTCCGTTTCGACGACACCAATCCCGAAAAGGAAGAAACCGAATACGTCGAGTCGATCAAGGCCGACGTCAACTGGCTGGGTTTTCAGTGGGATGGGCTTTTTTATGCTTCGGACTACTTCGATCAGCTCTACGAATGGGCGATCAAACTGGTCAAAGATGGCAAGGCCTACGTCGACGACCTGACGGCCGAAGAGATTCGCCACTATCGCGGCACGTTGACCGACCCGGGGAAAGATAGTCCTTATCGCAATCGCTCTGTCGAAGAGAATCTGAATTTGTTCGAGCGCATGCGGGCAGGAGAATTCCCTGACGGTTCACGCGTTCTGCGGGCGAAGATCCATATGGCTTCGCCGAATCTGAACCTGCGAGATCCGGTGATGTACCGCATCCTGCACGCAGAGCATCACCGCACCGGCAACAAGTGGTGCATCTATCCGATGTACGACTTCGCGCACGGGCAGTCGGATTCCATCGAGCGGGTTACGCATTCCATATGCACGCTTGAGTTTGAAGACCATCGCCCGCTTTACAACTGGTTCATTGAGCAGTTGGGAATATTTCCGTCGCGGCAGATTGAGTTTGACCGGCTGAACCTGACCTACACGCTGTTGAGCAAGCGCAAGCTGCTGCAGTTGGTGCAGGAAGGGCGGGTGGTCGGCTGGGATGACCCGCGCATGCCGACGCTGGGCGGCATTCGGCGGCGGGGCTACACGCCTGAGGCAGTCCGCAATTTCTGCGGCGCGATTGGCGCATCAAAAACAACCGGCGTGATCGAACTCGCCATGCTCGAACACTTCGTCCGGGAAGACCTGAACAAACGAGCGCCGCGGGTGATGGCGGTGCTGCGTCCACTGACAGTGGTGATCGACAACTATCCGGAGAATCAGGTTGAAGAGATGGAAGCGGTGAATAATCCCGAGGACGCGAGCGCGGGCACGCGCAGAGTGCCATTCTCACGCGTGCTCTACATCGAGCGGGATGACTTCCGCGAGGTTCCGCCGAAAGGATATTTCCGGCTTTCGCCAGGGCGCGAGGTGCGCCTGCGCTACGGTTACTTTGTCACTTGCAAGAGCGTTGTAAGAAACGAGAAAGGCGAAGTCGTTGAGGTGCATTGCACCTACGATCCCGCTACGCATGGCGGGAACGCTCCTGATGGGCGAAAAGTGAAATCGACCATTCACTGGGTGTCGGCTGCACATGCGTTGGATGCTGAAGTGCGGATGTACGAGAATTTATTTACCAAAGAAAATCCGGGCGAAGTGGAACAGGGACAGGACTTCACTGCGAATCTCAATCCCAATTCGCTCGAAGTAATCACCCACGCGAAGCTCGAACCGTCGCTGGCGAACGCCGCCGTCAGCGGTCGGTATCAGTTTGAGCGGCTGGGCTATTTTTGTGTGGATTTGGATTCGAAGCCCGGAAAGCCCGTGTTCAACCGCACCGTGGCGCTGAAGGATGCTTGGGCGAAGGTGGAGAGAAAACAGGGCGGGAAGGGTTGACGTCTTAGCAACGATCTCTCTACCTGTCATCCTGAGCGGAGCGATGTCGTTCGCATTGCGAATGAACTCACCAAGTCCAAGGGTCCCTACCTCCTGCACGCAGCAAGGTGACTATAGAGATTCTTCGCTTCGCACAGAATGACAATGCGGAAAGAGACTTTCTAGTTATGTATGTGCGGACTCTGCGCGGGGTTGGCGTGGTGCTCCGGCGGCTCCTTCACGACCTTCACTTCAAAACTCAGCGGCAAAGCTTTCGGCGGATAGCAGGCGGCATTGTCGCAGGCCTGGTAGCGCAGGGCGCCGTGCATCACATATTTCCCCGGCACCACAGAATGCAGCGGATGCACCGCTACGGCGATGGTGAAATCTCCGGTATACACACTGAGTTTCTCGTCCGGCGAGAAAGGGAAATTCGCCTCCTCGCCAGCTGGGTATTCGATCTTTCCCAGAACGATGTCCGTTGGCAGGTCCATCTTCAAGGCGGTCGGAATGAGGAACTCCGACTTGGGCGTGTTCGAATTGATGTGGTAGCCAGAAGGCACGCGAAAATTCAGGTTCACCATCGTCGCCTTAGCGCGTTGTGCGGTGGTGAGTGGCACCGCGGCCATCGTAATGGAGGGAGCTTTGCCGGGTGTTTGCGAGAAGGCGAGTACAGTAGCCGTCAGCAGGATGAAGGCGAGCGTTCCACAGCCCCTGCGATTGCTACCTACCTTTAGATTCTGCAGCTCATCATGGTCGATCGTCATTGTGAGGTCGTGTTCTTCCCGGCAGCGGATGCCTGGCTCGAGGCCGTCTTTGTGTCGAGCGCTTTCTTGATCGAATCTTCGATTTCGGCCTTGCCTCTTAGTCCAATGATCTTGTCCACAATCTTGCCGTCGCGGCCGATCAGGAAACTTTCGGGTAACGCGGGGACGCCACCGTACTGATCGCCAACCGATTCTTTTCCAATCAGGATGGGGTAGTTGACACCCATATCTTTGGCGAATTTGCTGATGTCTTCCTTACTGGCATCGTCCATGGCGACGCCAACGATCTGCAAGCCCTGGGAAGCGTATTGGTTTTGTAACTCGACGAACCATGGCATCTCGATTTTGCAGGGACCACACCAGGTTGCCCAGAAGTTGAGCAGCACGGCCTTGCCGCGATAGTCGGAAAGGCGCGTGGTCTTGCCGTCGAGCGACTCGAGAGAGAAATCGGGAGCGAGGCTGGAGTGCGTGAGGTGTGGCGCGAAACCTGGGCCGGAGCGGCGGGCGGCATGAAAGCCCACGTATAGCATCAGCGCGACAGCAAAGGCCACAACTACAAGCGTAAGAGGATTGCGTTTCACAAACAACACTCCATTCACGATCCCGAACCAGGCGGACCCACTCGCCGGCCGTCCTAACTAACAATTCTACAAAGCGAATCGGTTCAGGAACGAGAGCCAATTCGAAATCAAAGTAAATCGGCCCAGTATCAGCAGCACTCCCAGCGCGATCAGCAATCCGCCCGAGGCCACTTCGAGGGCATGCATGTGCGAGCGAAAGCGGCTATAAAATTTTAGAAATCGCTCCACTCCCAGAGCTGTGAGGAGGAAAGGCACGGCCAGCCCCAAAGAGTAAATCGCGAGCAAAATCATGCCTTTCGACAACGTATCCTGCGCGGCAGCCAGCGTAAGAATACCAGCCAGAATCGGGCCGATGCAGGGGGTCCAGCCGAAAGCAAAGGCGAAGCCAATCACAAAGGCACCGATCGGCGTACTGCCGCCCTTCAAGGCGTGCAAGCGGGTATCGGAATAAAGCGCTTTGATCTGCAGAATGCCGGTGAGGTGCAGGCCGAACAAAATAATGACCACGCCGGCCACAGTCGCGAGCGTGTGTTTATACTGCGCCGCGATCTGGCCAATCTCGGTTGAGATTGCGCCCAGCGTGATGAAGACCACGCTGAAGCCGAGAATGAACCCGACCGAATTCGTCATGACCCGCCGCATCAGGCGCCCTTGCGACGATTTCAGTTCATCCACTCCCGCGCCAGAGATCAGAGACACATAGCCCGGCACCAGCGGTAGCACACAGGGCGAAAGAAATGAAATGAGCCCGGCGAAAAAAGCGGCGATCGGAAGCGGGAGGTTTGACATGCGTCTTTAATTGTACCTGCCGAAGTCTACTCCTCGGTTCATCAGACGATTGGCGGGGCATTTAGTTGCAGAAATTAGATCTACTTGGACTTAGTGGGCGCTTGCGGCTGCGGGGTTTCGGGTCCGGGCAAATCCTGGCCCGATCCCGCCAGCATCTTTCGCAAAAAACCGTAGGGCACAGCGGCGTTTAGGACGGCCCGGTCCGCCTCTTGCTTCGACTGGATACTTTCGAAGAAGGCCTTCACATCAGGATCGGTTCCGTGGATTCCTACGGAGCTTTCGGCGGAGTGCGTCAAGGCCAGGAACAGGTTTACTTTATCGATGAGGGCCCGCGCCTGGTCAGGGTTCTCGGTGAAAGCTTCGGCGCGGAGATGAATTGCATCTGCTCTCAAATTCAAATGAAGGGGACTGAGATAGCTTCCTGACACAACAAGAGTCGCGGGTGCAGTGAAGAGAGCACTCCAGGTCCTTCCATCTGCGGCGGAAGGCTCAATGCGCGCCACGGCCCACGCCAGACTGGCGAACTGGACATGCTTATAATATTGGCGCAACATCGCCGGACCTCCGAAGGGCGACGCCAGACGCCTGGACCGGTCGACGATCCCGTGAATGACTGCCGGGTCGTCGTGATTGGATGCGGCGACCGAATCGGCGCTCAGCACGGCAACACGCAACGATCGGCCTTCTACCGGAATGGTGAAAATATCAACCGATTGATAGTTCTCCACCGCCTGAGCCATCTCTCGCAGATAAGCGGTGAGCCGCTCGCTATGGAATTTTCCCACCAACACTTCCGAAAATCGCGGCTCCGGAGCGGAGCCGCCGGTGCCGCCGCCTGGCCAGCTTGCGGGATAGTGGACGGCGAAGGCCGCTTCATCGAGATCACGCTCAAACTGAAAGCCGGTTTCTCGAATGAAGCGTTCATATGCAGGATCGTGGCTGACGGCGGGCAATTCTTTGCCTGAGTTTGCTTTCCGCACCCAGGTTAAGTCGGCGTAAATAAAAGCATCCGCTCCCGGCAACAAACGCGCGGCTTCAGGAGGAGCATGTTTTCGGAGTTGCACGGCGATGAACACCGCCGCAGTGATTAAGACGACGAAGACGAAGACAGGGAGGGTGCGCCTAATTCGCATGGAATGCGGTCAGGGCTGCCATCATATCACCGACGGCGTGGGCGGAAGAGGCTGGCCTGCAGGGAGTGGTTGCGCGGAATTTATCGCTTGTGATAACTTAACTAATTGTCCCGGACATCTGGGAGGGATCAAGGGTATACTTGTGCCTGTAGGGCGCAGGTCCCGAAATGCTGGCGTAGCTCAGGTGGTAGAGCATCTGATTTGTAATCAGAGGGTCAGGGGTTCAAATCCCTTCGCCAGCTCCAGGAAACGAAATTCAAGAGTGAAGTCGACAGGCGGCGGGACTCGGTACGTGGCGGCGCAACAGGTTTTTCCAACGCACTCCATTCGGAACGTTATCCGGCGTGTAGTGATCTTCGCGCAGTAAATCCGTAGGCGCGATTCTTGGTTTCCCTGATTTGCGAAAACCAGTTTGCAAAAACTTGGTGAGCGATAGTCCGGTGGGCGGAAGCTTGTGAGTGTGCTTGCTCGGCCCGTCTGCTGGCTAAAACGCGGCGACTGCATCGCCCGACAGTTTTTGCACAGGTGGGTGAGTGGTTAAAGCCAACAGACTGTAAATCTGTCCCTCCTAGCGAGGTACGAAGGTTCGAATCCTTCCCTGTGCACCATTTGGTGGTTCTGGTTGTGCAGCAGGAATCATGAGTCGCTTGGCCATGGCGTTGATTGCGTATGCAGTTTTGGGCGTGCTCGCACTTACCACGCTGAGCGATTTCCGGATCCGCACGCTGACATTGTTGATTCTTGGATTGTTTGCTTTCAAGAGTTGGGTGCGCCGGAAAGACGTGCTGCACCCGGACGGAGACGGTGAGTCGGAATAGCGCTTGGGCCGATGTAGCTCAGTTGGTAGAGCACTCCCTTGGTAAGGGAGAGGTCACCAGTTCAATCCTGGTCATCGGCTCCATGGAATTGGCAGTGTGTTGGAGAGTTTTGGGAAGGCACGACTTTGGTCGTGCCGCTGAGTGTCATCGAAAATAGGCGGCTTTAGCCGCGGAGGCGAGCCGGAAGGGCGGGAGTAACTCAGTGGTAGAGTCACAGCCTTCCAAGCTGTTGGTCGCGGGTTCGATTCCCGTCTCCCGCTCCAGTTTCTTGGTTTAGGTATGAGGATGGGTTTCGAGCAGGCGACGATCAAGGTTCAGAAGGACGAGGAATTTGCCAAGCTGCAGGCCGCGGTGGGGCAGGCGTTCTTGCCCGCGAAGGCGGAGCGGTTCCTGAAGCGGTTGAGCCGCAAAGGAATTCGGATCCGGGATTTTGACGGAGTATTGGTGGCCCGAGCGCTGGAAGATGCGGCCGGATCGCAGGCGGGTTTGAGCGCTTGGCAGTTGTATCAGGCCCTGCCGGTTTCGGATCAGGCGCAGGTGCGCGAATTCTATTTGTCGCAGCTGGAAGGCGTCGACGCCGCGCTGCGGCACAGGTTCAAGAAGCTTTACCAGTATTACTGAATTACGAATAAGCGAGGCACGGCAATTTTATGGCGAAAGAGAAATTTGATCGAAATAAGCCGCACTGCAACGTGGGGACGATTGGTCACATAGACCATGGCAAGACCACGTTGACGGCGGCGATCACCAAGGTGTTGCAGAAGCACAATCCG